>Ga0209991_10000079_pt1 | contig 41318 bp, 73 predicted proteins | sample ChitaG_FD_183167 | JGI IMG/M metagenome (GOLD analysis project Ga0209991, IMG submission 183167) | Deep subsurface microbial communities from South Pacific Ocean to uncover new lineages of life (NeLLi) - Chile_00310 metaG (SPAdes)... | ecosystem: Environmental > Aquatic > Marine > Oceanic >... | reverse complement strand
CTGTTTGGTAAGATTGCTTATGGGACTGAGATAAGTGTACCTACTGAGTTGATTACGCTGGCTGCTGCAGTGATTGCCTTCTACTTCGGTACGGAGGCAGGGAAAGAGAAGCCGGAGGTGTGAGATGTATACATTGGGTATTTTGTTTTGTGTTATAGCGGGTGTAATGATTGGGTGGGGAAATAGGGATGGGAAATCATTTATAATTCGGATAGCTATAGGTGTTATTGCCTATGCTAGTGGTGTTATGATTACATTAGCTCGTTGAAATGGAAGCCAAAATAGTCCTCCGTAAAGGCCCACTGCGTAAGATTCTACATCTGACTGGTAGGAAAGTAGTGGACTCAACCTACTTTCCTCGTCCTATTATTGCTGAGAAGGCATATCAGACTATTAGAGATGTGTATATGAAGAAAGGTTGGAGTATTGAGGTGAAGGAGAAGCAGAAAGTGATTATTGTGCCTGGAACAGATACTGCCGAGATATTGCCGAGAAATAATGTGATGGGGATAAAGACGAGGTATAGATGAATGACAAATACTGATTGGGAACTCTGTGACCCGGGAAAGGATGGGAAGTGCCTGAGTATCGTCAGAAACGCTAGGGGGGACGGAATAATATATTTCAGGCATCAAATAGCCAAAGACTTACAGATTTCCCAATATGATTATTGCTATGTCCACACAAATGGCTCCAAAATGATGGTTGCATTTACACAAGATCCACCATATCCAGGGTACAGGAAAGTCCACCACAAGAAAATTGCCTGTGTATATATAGCCGGAAAGGACATATTGGGGAAGTGGCTGAAGAGGGGACAGGGAAAGCTCACCCGGCCTGTAATACAGAATGGCAATGTCATAATAAACATGGAGGAATTATGGTAAGGAAGGAAAAATGGAAATAGCAGAAATAGTTACTGCAATCAATGAACTTACTCATGCTGTCGAAGGTGTAGTCGTTGCGGTAATTGGTCTTGGTGTTCTATATTTCTTTACGAGGTGAATTATGGTAACAAAGGATGTTTGCACTGAAATTGAGAGGCTAGGTAAGAGACTAACTATTGGAGAGGTGGGAGATCGTTTGGGTTTGAGTAAATCTAAAGTGTATGAGCTGATAAAACAATTTCAAATTCCTTATCAAAAGAAAAATCCTACACAGGTTTTCAGGAGAAGGCTGACGAGGAAGCTCTTTGAGGCAAGAGTAAAACGGAATTATAGTAAGAAAAGCGAAGCTAAGGGAGCAGATACTTGGGTGAGACATCAAGAAAGTGGAATCCTCTTATCGGTAATGAAAGCAGGTAAGCTCATAGATACTGAGTTTGCTCATCAATGGTGGAAGGAAAAGATAGACAAGGTATGGAATAGAAGACATAAATTTTTTCTTGGACATACGGAAGTGGAGTAGTTATGGGACGTAGAACATGGATAAAGATATTCTCCGAGAAATGGTTGAGGGGTAGTATTAGACAAGAGAAGCCAGAGCTAAGAGGAATATGGATGGATCTGTTGGCCTTGGCTGCCGATTCCGCTTATGGTGATTTTGGACTGATCGCAATAACCCCAACCATGGGCTTTTCGGACAATCAGATAGCAAAAATGCTTAACCTACCCCGTCAATTATGGGTAGCTACCAAGGGTAGGTTGGTCAAAACTGACCGTATTTCAATTGGAAAAGACAATGAAATTACAATTATTAACTGGAAAAAATATCAGTCGGACTATGCTAGACAAAAGCCTTACAGAAAAAAGGTTACAACCAAAGGTTACAACGGAAAGTTACAACCAAAAGTTACAGTAGAGAAGGAGAAGGAGAAGGAGATTAAGAATAATACTACAAACATTGATAAACTTATGGTTAAGTATCAAAAGAAATTTCCAGAGGTTAGAAAGCTCTTTGGTCTTGCCGGTATCATCAGAGCTAGAGAATACTTTGATGGCTGTCACGACATAGGCTGGACTTACAACGATATTCTTGGGGCTATCGAGAAAGCTGAAATATCTCAGCCCTGGAAGATAATAACTCTTGATGATAAGAAAAGTAAAGCGTATGCTAAGGAGTGGGAAAAAATGGTAAAGGAGGGAAAAGATGAGAGAAATAAAGTTTAGAGCAATAGACCCTATGGATAAATGTTGGGTTTACTCATCAGACAACGGACTTCATAATTTTTTTTATGGTATTGAAGATGGACAATTGGATGGCGAGACATTGGGAGAATATGCTGGTCTCAAGGATAAGAATGGGGAGGAGATTTGGGAATCCAATCTGATAATTCACCATAGTCGCAATGGAGCGAGACCACATCTTGTTGTATTTGATTTGGATCAAGCCGCTTGGTGTGGAGATTATGGCTTAAAGTATCCACTAATGAAAAATGAGTTGAGGGAAATTGAAGTAATCGGCAACATCCATGAGAATCCGAAAGTATTGGAGACGGGGGGTAAAAATGGACACCACACCTAAATATATTTTGCAGTGTGAGAAGGCAGGGGAGATACAGAAGATAATGCACGAGGTAGATAATAATTACCGAAGTATTGCTGACTGGCGTTTTCAGGGATACTGTGTAGAACATAAATGCTTGCTTACTGAGGGATATGAGGGTGATGTAGAGTGTCCTAGGTGGCGGAAGATTAGAGAAGCTCCACACAAGGGAGGTTGGAATCAAGCAGAGAATCAGCGTAGATATGACAAAGATGACTGTCGCCGTAGTTCAGACAAGTTTTGGATAGCTCTTCCTCATCAAGACCAGTTGCAGGAGATATATGGTTCAATTTCAAAAGGTTATGGTCTTACTTGGGTTTTTGCAGAGTGGTTGAGGGAAAATAATACAACAAGGTATATTGCAGAACAAAAATTTAATAGCCAAGAACAGTTATGGTTAATATTTGTAATGTGGGAAAAATACAACAAAGTCTGGAACGGTAAGGAATGGGTACATGAGAAAAATTAAGCTCATTATCTCTAAACTCACTCACCCGTCTCTTAATGAGTGGATACATGGACATTGGGCTATTAAAGCTCGTTACAAGCAAGATTGGGATGGTGAGGTAATGCTGGCTCTGATTGAGGAATGTGGAGTGACGAAACTGCCCCGGCTTATCAAAAAAGCCAATATCAAGATCAAATATTATTTCAGAGTAGAAAGACTCAAGCGTGATTACGATAACTATTCACCTAAATTTTTAATGGATGGCCTTGTGGGTAGAGTAATAGCAGATGATAGAGATGACTGGGTTAAGGTGAAGTGGGAATTGCTGACGGATAAGAACAAGCCGAGGACTGATATAGAAGTGGAGGAGACTGACTAGCCTCTCCCCCTCACCCACTCCCCCAATATCTTCTGCACCAGGTTAGTGACTGTTCTATGATCCCCCTCAGCCTCCCTTTTTAATGCCTCCCAGACATCATCATGGATCTTGAGGTATCTAGTGTGAGTTGGCGTTTTGGTTGTCATTGGTTTGCTCCTTTCTATAAAACATTCGACTCAATCCTTGTATGAAAGCCTCGTAACAAGTACAACACATATCACATTTTGATAGTGTTTTTTGTTTATGACATATCCGACAAGTCATCTCCCCCTCCTTGATTGTATTTGCTAGTGTCCCCATGATATAGATCTAGGCCGGTCTTCATCACTAGGCACATCATATAATATGTCACAATATGGACACCATTGCCTACCCAACCTTTCTTGCACTAATTTAGCTCCACAGTTAGGACAATAATATGATTTACTCATGTCTTTGTCCTCCTTTGGTTTATTTGCTACTTTTCAACCTTTCCAGTGCCGTGGCAGTTGAGACAAGAATCCCAACCTACACTAACACGGGCATAATTTCTACGCTTTCCCTGTCCATTACACTCAGGACACTTCTTTTGATTTGAGACATTGGTTTGTTTCTCTTCTTGATCGGGAAACTCATAATTACAATTCCAGCAAGGACTTTCATCAGTTTTTCTCCCGCATTGAGGACAGACGACTCCTGTCTTTTTCATTGTAGCCTCCATTATTTTAGTGTGTGTCACTTTGTTCCCCCTCCCTCTCTCTACCCACAATTTCTACTCCTCTTGATAATTCCCACTAGCCAGTATTGAGTCTATTGATCTTATTACATCACTCAACGCTTCTTCTGTTCCTTCCAGCACCTTGGGATAGCGACTTGCTGTTGACAATCTATTTCGCCAGTTCGCCAAGACATCTTCATTGACTAGATACTGTCTCTTTGCTGTCATCCTTCCTCACCTCCCCTTATCGTGACATCCTCTAGTACACAGTAGTCAAGTAGAAGTGGAACAGTACCAGGAAGCCTCCCAAGATCACGAGGGCGAATAGACCTCCTAGTATCAGTGCGCCTAGTAGTTCTCTCATCCTTTTGCCTCCTTCAACCGAAGGCGATCTGCCTTAGCCCGCCTTACTTTACCAGTACCATTACATTTAGGACATGGAAGAAGTCTAACTGAAAACGATATATTGTATGTGCCAAAATGAGTTACTGTCACTTTACCAAGTCCCTTACACTTAGGACAGGGCAAAACATAGACTTCATCTTCTTTCTTGGTCATTGTCTAGCCTCCTTTATCGTGATGCTGTTTCTCTCTGACAAAGTGAGTGCATAGCTCCTCCCCCTCTTGCATGTAATGGGAGAGATCGTAAACATGAGCCCAACCACCTTCCGTCTTGGTCATTCGCTTGCCACACTTAGGACAGGTCATGGTGACTCCTTTCATTTTGACTGAAAGGATCATAGCACAGATCATCCAATATGTCAAGTTGCCATATCCACCCATATTAATATATAGAAACTAATTAATTAAGATAAGATAAGACTAAGAGTTTAAGATAAGACCAAGAGAAGAAGATAAGACCTCTTGACTTGGAAGAGATGGATAATAGAATTAGGGGTAAGATGAAGAAGGAAGAAGAGAACATCTTGAGAGAGATAACTGGGTATTTTAAGAGAGCTAAGTATTATCGTAGATTATGGGAAGCTAGAATGAGGGGTTTAAGGAAAAGACTACTAAAATGGGCTGGGTGGACAGAATAATGATATACATTGAAGATGATAGAGTGAGCTATGTTGGGAGACTTATATTTAAGAACCAAGAGGAACATGATAGGTATTATCGGGATTTAGAGAAATGGATAGAAGAATATAGGAAAGAACAACAACAAAGAATGGAAAAAGAATATAGACAATTACGGTTTGATTATTTCTAGGTTGCCCCGAGAAAAGAGGGGGACTATAGGGGGAGATAAGAGTCTTAATCTTGGGGAGAGAAGAAAGGATAATGAAGAAAGAGAAAGCTAAGAAGAAGAGAGTTAGTTTGAAGAAGAAGATAGCTGTTGCTAAATATATTGATCCGAAGAGTAGCACCTTTGGGAGTAAGGTGAAGAGTATCCTGGAGGCTGGATATAGTGAGAGTATGGCGAAGCACCACGCCGGTGAGATAGTGTCAGAAGGTAATTTCACTGACAGGCAGTTGGTCAAACTGGAACCCTTAATTGCTGATCTCCCCCAATTATGTGAGCTTACCAAGAAGAAATTGGAGCTATTAGCCAAGAGTGACACTATATCTGCAAAGGATTACTCTGTTATGCTCAAACATATCGAGTTATTGCTTAAAGCTGCTGGTATCCTCAAAACTGTGATTGAAAAGCGAGAGATGGTCGTTAATGTCACCATCCCACTGAGTAAGTGTCCTAAATGTGGGTATGAGATGGACATTATGAAGAGGGAATATGAGAAAGGAGGGGAACAATGATGGTTTTGATAGCAGTTGGAGTTTGTGGTAACTGTAAGACTACAATAAACATTAGTGGTTCGACCCAAACGAAAGTTATTAGTCCGACTTGTCCTGTATGTGGTTGTCTGACCGTAGTTTGGTATCGAAGTGTCAATGTTCATGAGGGTTAGAGCGATTTCAGTTTGGCTTACATAATGTCCATTATCGGAACATAATGAAAGGAGAGAATAAATGGCAAATATCGCCAAAGTAAGTGATGAGTACTATCTTGATGCAAGGAAGATACGGATACTGAAGGACGAACCAGAGTTAGCTAATTTCCTGCTACAAATGAGTACGATACTAAATGCTGTAGTGGACTGGCTTGATGAGCATGATAAAGAACAGAGTAAATCAAAGGAGAGATAAGACTATGAAGAAGCTGGAACCCTGGTATGGCAGTAAAGAACGTCAGGAACAGGTAGAGTTTGACGAGGCTGAGTTAAGTGAGACAAGATTGTGTAGGATTGAGGATAGGCTATCTGCTGTGGTGGACTGGATCATTGCGAGGGAGAAGAAGAGGGGGGAGCCAACCCCAAGTGAAAAGTGAAATAAATAAGGTACTACACACATACTATGAACAAAGATTTGAAAGCTCGGATTGAGTCTTTTCGTAACACCATAGAAGAACTATATACTCATCATCCTACTGGTTGCGGTGGTAGCTTCGGAGAGATTCTCTGCTATGAGATTCATAAAAATGGAGAGACTTTTAAGTGGCTCGCCGAGAAATGGGGAATTAGCGTTACCTTTCTCGGAGAACTCATAGCAGACCATTGTAAAAAATTATGAAGAAAAAATTAAAACCCTCAGACCTACTTCACGAACTTGAGCAAGGTGAAAGGATAGATGAAGATTTGAAGAAGTTTCTTACTGGACGAACATTTACCACTTCGGGTATGGGCGACTGGATGTTTGCTTCTACTGCACCCCTTACCGCTACAAGCGTAGTTGCATCTACTCTTAGTCCCTGGGTTATTGAAGATGATATGATTAATGGAACTACATCACCATGATTGACATAAACAAACAACGACAATGTAATCACCCCAAAGGAGAAGTTAGCCACCACCAGATTATTCACTTTATGGGAGGTGAGAAGCTACTTATCCAGAATGTTACGTACATTTGGGAAAAGGAGATGGTTCATATAGTAGATGCAGTTGGTGTTGAGTATGTGATAAACAAAAATAATGTCCTCTATTATGAGAGGGTAGCAAAAAACAAGGAGGAGAAGAGTGAAGACAGCACTAAGAGGTCTAAAAGAGGAAGAACAAGGAAGGCTAAAAAAGTTAGGCTTCAAAAGGGTAGTTGAGAAGGATGAGGAAGTAAAGAACTTACAGAGGAAGTTGGCAATTGCCTATGAGCATTTTAGGTATGTGAGGCAAGAGAAAATTGCTGCTTTCAATCAGAAACTCTTTAAGAAAACGCATTCCAAGGATGGTAGCTATGATGTACTCACCTTTGAATCAATTTGCACAACTAGCAAAGTTCCGCCGGTAGACGTACTGACGGAACTTGAGAAAGCTAAGGAATTGAACTGTTTCGATGAGTTTGAAATTGGCTACATCGCTAAAGTCGAAGACCCGATTCTGTTTGGAGTTGTGAATGGTTGCACTACGAAGTTTTACATTGCACAATGGGATACCGATATATGTATAGAGGACATTCTAGCTGACAACGAAGGTTAAGACCTAGTAATTTTCTGAAACTCAAGGAGGTTTCAATGACAGATGCTATTGAACATGTAGTGTATATCAAAGAACTTATTGAGCTTAGGAGTATTGTTGCTGGACTACCAAATGAAGAAGCTGAGACTTGGGCAGAAAAAATAGGTAATTGTATCAATACCGAAATTAAAGCATTATAACTGGGGGCGCATGAAGTGGGGGTGATGGTTCGATGGGCTGTCCCAGACGGGGGTTCGACTCCCCCCACCTCCAAGTTTCGACAAGGAGTAACCCATAGATCCTTCTCATTTCCAATATCCCTTGTCTACTTTCACAGTCTCCAATCGTAAGCTATTCTACAACGACAGACTCTTTCCCCCTCGTCTCTGGTATCACGAAAGAGCTATGAGTCTTTGGAGAAATGGAGAATATGTCTCTTATCTTTCTTTAGCAGTCTATCCCATCTGGAAGTGGGGGTTTGTCTTAAATTAGAAAGGAGCTGATGATATGAGCAAAACAGATGAAAAGTGTCCTAAATGTAAGAGTATATTTATTCAATGGAATGGCAAGCGATTTGAATGCTTGGAAAGAGCTTGTAATCATATATGGCTAGACTGGTCTGGGGGTCCGAGGACTTATGATGAGCTTGAAAATCCTCACCTCAAAGCAAGTCTTCCTGTGGGCTATTTCCCAGGAAGTGAGTAACTCATGGAAAAACTTGATAAGAGCATAAGAACCGGAGCTGGAACCTTGGTGGAGCTTGATATTGTTCTTAAAATCAACGAAATCATTGACCACCTCATCCTTCTCGACAAACTCCCCAAAAGAGTAAAGAAGTTAGAGTTTTATGATAAAATGCACAGGAAGGAGCATTTGAAGAAATGAAACTAATATGGGCGAAGGATATTGTCGAAGAGGAGACTGGATTGCGTTATAGTGGCGTAGCTGAAGTAATAGACGGTGAATGGCATATTGTAGTGAATCTTTCCATGGGTGCATGGCTAAGTAAACCACTTACCTTGGTACACGAATTTATTCATGTCATCATGGATGAATGTAGCGTGCCCTGGTTATTTCATGTTGTCCATGATGTGATTTACGCTCTATTTTGGGTTCAAGATTGGAGGTCTATTCTTCAATTTGCAGATGGACGGATAGGTTACTACCGTGCATTTTCCAATGGTAAAGCAAGGAATGAAATCAATGAATCTTCTTGAAGCCACTGGTCGCTATTGGCCTTATCGCTGGGTTCCTGAGCTTTTTTCCGATACTGCTCCCATAGGCCAGGTACAATGTCAGCAGGTCTTTGTGGGATTAGTTGAACAGAATAGGCAACGAGGAATTGATGGTTCTGGTATGGCATTTATGATGGAGCAGAATTTGATAAATCATCTTGTAAATCTGAATGGCTTTAGACCACATTATTTTATATACCAAATTGGCAAAAACTAAGGGGTTGACAATTAAAAAATCCGTATATAATAGTAATTGTAAGTCTGAGGATATTGATAAGCGGATACTCAAAGATTGTCTCGATAAAGTAAGAGCTGCCGTCATAGACGGATGGCGGAATGGTTTTGCCGAGATTACTATTCTCATAAACAGAGCACGCAAAAGAGAACCAGAAGTTTTTTATAAGACCAAAAAGTAGTATTTGACATTCAGGTTTGACCTTCTCGGATTTAACGGAGCGGTCAATTTAGTCGCTAAAGTCTATCCCATTAGACTAAGAAAATTTTTAGTCTATTCGTAGGGAGAAAAATAGACTAGTGCACGAGCGGCTAAGTTGGCCGCTTTTTTTATTGGAATTTTAGGCGTGGGATGTGACCGCCTCGAAGTACTTCGGAAGGGGAAAAAACTATAAAGTGGGAATTTGCTCTCTCTCGGTCAGGGAGGTTAGGGGTAGGTTAAGGGATTTTCGCCTCTGCTCTAGGTGACTATCAAGCTAGCCGGTCTATGGCTTGGTGATGAGCAGGTAGCTCGTGACGGCGAGTTAAGTAGCCGAGGGGATGTATGGAATCCTATACAATCGAAGAATTGAGGGACAAGGCTCTAGGTTCTCTCTATTTCTTCGACAAGTTCATTCTCGGTTTTAACTCGGCAAATTATGATCCTCATATTGGAATGGAGGATAAGCCGCATATAGAACTCTGTAAGTTCGTAATGGACTGGTCTAGTGGGAAAAGAAATAAACTTATTCTCATTCCCCGAAAATGCTTAAAGACCAGTTGCGTTACCATCGGCTATACGCTCTTTGAATTAGCTCTCGATCCGGGCATGACTGTACTCATTGACTCGGTAGAGAGGTCTTTATCTATCAAGATGCTCTCTCAAATTCGTGGTATATGCGAAAGTAATAATCTCTTTAAGCAGACCTTTGGTGACTGGAAGTCTGAGAGGGGATGGACTGACTATTCTCTCACTATTCGTGAGGCTCCCAGGGGAAAGGAAATTAACCCTTCTATTGGAACTTCTGGGGTTGATTCTACCAGAGTATCCTATCACCCGAAACTTATGATTCTGGATGACTTGGTTGACCCTGATAGCGTAGCAAGTATCGAATCCTTATCCAAGGCTATCAAGCACTACAAGGAGCTTGAGCCTATGGTGGGAGAACAGGGGAGAAAGTTGGTCATCGGCACTCGACAGGATATGGACGATCTTTACTCGTACATCCTTGAGAATGAGGCTGACGAGTACGATGTTCTCATTCACTCTGCCATAAACGAAGACGGTAGACCTTATTATCCAGAGATGATTTCCCTAGACTTCCTGAAGAGACTCGAAGCGAAAGATCCTTATTTTTGCAGTTGCCAATATTACAACGATCCCATTAATCCTTCTGCCACTATGTTTGGGCGAGATGACATTGAGTGGTACGAGAAGAATGAGGATCTTCCTGAAGGCACTAACTACATGACCATAGACCCCGCCGGTTCAGGTGGAGCAGGAGGCGACAAAACCGCAGTTGTACCAGTCAGGGTAGACAAGACTCAGAATATCTATTGTCTCGAAGGCTATTACGAACGTTATAAGCCAGAAGACATAGTAAATGTAGCTTTCAATGCTTACATCTTTCTGAAAATTAGGCGACTGGGTATTGAGCAGAACTATTTTCGTGGAGCACTCGCCAAGAACTTTGAGAGAAAGGGTAGAGAGTGGGGAACGAAGGTAAGAGTCGAGGAACTGAAGCACTATGGTAGAACTCAGAAAAAAGAGGACAGAATCTCTGCTCTTCAACCCTGGTTTGCCGATGGCAAGATTTTTCTCAAGGGTAAGAAAATCACCATTGGTGGGAAGGAACAGTGGGTTCCAGAAGGGCCATATATGAAAGCGATGTACCAACAGATAATTTCTTACCCCCACGCAAAAATGAGTGACGATTTGATTGATGCACTAGCGATGCACCTTGAAATTATTAAACCTTCTGGTGGTTTGGATATATCCAAAATTAAGGTTGAAAAACCCGTAGATGCATTATTTGGTTATTAGGAGATTTTATGCCAAAACACAAGAAACACGCAAAGCGTCCATGCTCACCCTGTGCTAAAAAGCAATATTTATTTGGTAGACAGGCAAGAAGTACGGGAAAACGGAGAAAGTAATTGCCAGCAAAGTCAAAAGCACAATTTAAGTTAATGAAAGGCATCTGCGAAGGGAATTATCCCAGTGGGTATCGTGGAATATCGAAAAGAGTTGCTTGTGAGTTTATTAATCATCAAAGTCCAAAGGGATTGCCAAGGAAAAAGACGACCAAGAAGAAAAAGCGGGGTAAGCGAAAGTGACTGAGAAAGTAACATTGAAAGAAAAAAATCTAGTCAAGGAAGTAGAAGAGAAATTTGCACTAGCCAGAGATAAAAAGGACGAAGCTAAATTACATTCTTCGTTTGATAAATGGGAGAATTATTACAATGGTACTTCTGCTGAATTGGAAAAGAGAGACGCTAAGGGTCTTTCCGCTATTATGCCAGCTTGGGCGCAGGCTGGAGTTGATTATGTTCTTGCTAAAGAAATGGCTGTCATATTTGGTCAGAAACCCTATTGGGGAGTGAGAGGTCGTAGAAAGAAGTATGAAAATGCAGCGAAACTTCAGCAAGAACTCTTGATGCTCCGGGTAGACCAACCCAAGATGCTTCTCAATATAGTACGCTGGATTCAACATAAACTCATCTACGGTAGTGCTATCAGAAAGCCTATGTGGGATAGACAGGAGAAATGTTTTAAGTGTGAGTATATAAATCCTAAGAATTTTTATCCTTCTCCTGACCCCACTGGAGGATACACTATTTACGAAATACCTTGGGCCATGCAGAGGTCTCTTCGGACTCGTGAGTATATAGAAGAAATGGGAAAACCCTGGAAAGGATCGAGGAAGTCTACCTACAAAAATACTGTTGAACTCCTTAAAAAGCCAGGTGGAACTCATATCGCAGAACACACAGAGGAGAGTGCGGGTAGTACCTGGACTACCAAAGAGAAAGAAAACATTTACGAGATTCTGGAATATTGGGATCGCATCAACAAACGAGTCGTTACCATAGGTGAGAGAAAGATAGTTCTTAGAGATACTGATTTTCCCTATGAGAAGAAGAAGGATTTACCGTTCATGGTGATGATTGACTGGCCTCATCCCAAGTCATTCTGGGGAACCGGAAGGATAGAGAGCGTTGAGCTTATGATAAGGGAGCTGGCTCACATTAAGAACCAAAGATTTGATAACGTCAACCTTATTCTGAATCCTCCTATGAAATATCTCAAGGGAGTGGATATAGACATCAAATCACTTCCTGTTAAGCCAAATGCAATGATTGGAATGGATGATCTCGATGCTGTAAGGCAACTATGGGACAAGGGTGTTCCCTTTGTTACCGAACATGTTTACAGGGAAGCTGCTGAGATTGAGAAGGAAATTCAGAATAGGTTGGGCTTACACGAATACTGGATGGGTAGAGCACCAGAGCAAAGAGAAACTGCTACTGGAATAGCTCGTCTGCAAGCAGCGGGGAATACTATTTTTCAAGCTCATAATCTTCTTTCTATCTGGCTTGGTATGCAAGAACTTGCTGCTTGGATTTCAGCAATTGACCAGCAATTCTTGAAAGAGTCAATAGCAGCTCCCTTTGTCTACGATGCTGACGCAAGAGCAAGGGGTGAATACTTTGATATATCGAAAAGCGATATTGCTGGAGAATTTATCTTTGAGTTTAAGCCTTCTCCCATAAATCCAGAAGTTATTGCGGATGTTGAGAGGGGGCAATTCGTCCAAGCTATTCAGACTCTTCTTTCTATGCAGGCAGAGGTAAAAGTTCAGGAATTGGGGAAATTACTTCTCGAAAGATTCAATATTCCTCAATCGGATATTGATAAAATCCTGCCAGAGACAGGCGAACTTCCTGGTGTGCCTCCTGGGGGTGCTACGGGTGCTCAGAGACAAGCACCAAGAGAATTATCCCAAGCGATAGCAGCTACTATGGGAGAGGGTATGGGGGTAACTCCACCTGGGCCAAAATGATAACAGAACAAGATAAAAGAATTCTGGATACTGCCAGACGACTTAAAGTTACTGTCGCCACGAAAGGCTGGCAGGACATTATGGGTTATATCGCAGTTCGCAAGCAGGGTTTGAAAAACGAATTGGCAAATATGGATCTTATCAAGGAAGCCGGTAAAGCCTGTGAAAAGCAGGGACTAATTAAAGGTCTAAACAGCGTTATTAATAGAGTGAATAATGTCATAGCCGAATCTGAGAAGATTGAAGAGGCTGTGAGAGAAGAAAAGAAGAATAAGGAGAAAAATAAAAATGGCTGAAGACAAGAAACTCAACAATCTTGATCCTGGCTCCGAAGAAGGAACAACCAAAGACAAGACTGAGGGAGACAAGAAAGACGAGGGAGGAAAGGAACTTATAGCAGGAAAGTTCAAATCTCAGGATGATTTGCTCAGGGCGTATCAGGAATTAGAGGTGAGAGATACAAAGAGAAGCCAAGAATTTTCTGATACAAAAGAGCGACTCGCAAAGCTCGAAGGCATAGCTGAGGCACAAAAGAAACCAGATGTACCTCTACCGCTAACTGCTGATGAAAGAAAAGCAATGGCAGAGAAATTCAAAGAGGACTTCAACAAAGATCCACTCGTTGCGCTTCATAACTTTGTTAGTCCCTACAGCGAAGATGCTCGTCTCGCAAGAGAGGAGATTACTACGCTCAAAGAGGAGAACAAACGAATGAAGAAAACGCAGGGTGGGCAAGAAGCTAGATTCCTAGCCGAAGTTGCAAGACGGGAAGATCCTGAACTCTTTGACAAAATCGAACCTGACATTGAAAAAGAGCTTAGAGAGGATAAGAACTTGGCTAATTATGATAATCCCTATATCGCTGCGAAGTATAAGGTACTGGGAAAGTCATATAAAAATCTTGCTAAAACTACCGATGCTGACAGAGAATCCCATGTAGAGGGATCATCTGTAGAACCTCCAAAGACAGACAAGCAAAAGGCATACGTACAAAAAGTACTAGGTGCTGGTGATAATACAAGACTTTAACGGAGGTAAATCAAGATGGCTATGAAAGATTTAGCTGATATAACAACCGAAGAGCGTTTACAATATGATTTTACCGAAGAGATAAACAAGCTCGATGCCAAGATAAATCCACTCACTGTTCTCACGAATCAAATATCAAAAAGGGGAACTGTAAATAGTGTTGTTCACTATTGGTATCAGGAGGAGCTGGACAATAGATGGGATACTTTGGGAGCTACCCTTGCTAGTGATGGAGCAACTGTTACCGTTTCTAGTAGCTATGCCCGTTTCCATCAGTGGGATGTGGTAAAGATTCCTGAGACCGGATGGGTTGGAATTATCTCTGGAGCTGTAGATGATGCAAGTCTTGACTGTTCTGTTATCAATGATGGAAGTGGTGAGGCAACGGCTGGTGAAAATGTTCTCATCATGGGTCCTTCCATTGGTGAAGGTTCTGGTGGAGTAACTCCCTATCAGGGGAATGTCACTCCTCAGTATAATTTGACTACTACCCTACAGAGGACTTTCAAGGTAACTCGTGAGACTATGGTTAATGCCATGCACGGCGGAAAAGAACTGGAAAGACTCCACAATAAGAAGGGAAGAGAATTTGCCAGAGATTTGGAGTATCATCTGTGGCATGGGATACGTCTCTTAAAGAGTACTGGCCCAATAAGCGCAGATTCAGCTCAAGCTCATCGTTTTAATGGCGGGCTTCTGTACTACATGAAGGACATCGGAAATGCAACCTCTCCCGATGGAGAATCAACGGATACCGACATTAATGGAGCTTTGACTGAGAGTGCATTCCAGAGCTGGCTGTTCGATGCTTTCAAGTATACGGATACACTCTATCTCTTCTGTGGGAAATATGGACTTCAAGCAATTGACAACTGGGCAAGAGGAAAACTGAAGATGGTTCCTAGCGATAAGAGCTATGGACTTAACATCACAGAGTATCCTCTAGCTGGTCGAATGGCTTATATCGTGGATGCCACTAGAGTACTGGAAGCCTCTCCTTCGGGTGAGACTGACTATGAGGGTACTATTGTAGCACTGGACTTAGCTGATATTAAATTCTTCTGGTATGTGGATCAGACTGTAAAACTGTACACTAACCTTGAGACTGCAAAGCAGGCTTTGAACCAGCGAGAAGATGGGTTCCAGTGTCAGTTTACCATTGAGATGGGTAATGCAAAGAGACACTCGATAGCAGATGGAATTACTGGAGTTGGATAAGAATAACAACATGGGGGAGGCTTATTTATCCTCCCCCAATAACAAAGAGGAGATGACATGTCAAAACAAGTGATCTTCACATCAGGTTCAAGCAACCTGAATATTGTCAAGAAAAAAGGAGCGACTATTCAGAGAGCCGTTCCTGGGGGTTCGGTAAGTGAGGTAACGCCTACGAGCTGGATAAGGTTTCGTAAGCATAGATACGTTACTAGCGACCCCGAAGAAATAAAGATTATCAGGGATCATATCGAGAACCGTCCTCGCAATCGAATCAAAGAGATAGTTTCTAAAACCCCACAGGATATTTTGAGGGAAAAGGAAGCTAAAGCTCTTGAAGCTACGAGGGAACTCGAGGAAGCAAGGAAAGTTGTTGGAGAACCAGAGTTGAGAATTTCCGAAGCAACCCTTGAACCTCAAGTGGAAAAGATGGTTTACATTGAGAAGTGTCCTGAGCCTGACTGTGACTGGATAGCTGAATCGTCTACTTCTCAAGCGCAGGCGAAATCAAAGCTCAGGGGTCACAGAGCAACAAAACATAAAAGTGTGAAATGAAAGTCACTTTTATTACTTCTCGATCCAAGAGGTTACACTTGAATCTTTCCATTGGGAGATTTAAGAATGGTCGTGTGATAAATCTGAATCCAGTTATTGCGTTTCGGGATTATAAATTCACGACAGAAGACCCTTGGGAAATCGAGCAGATGAGACAGTGGATGCAAAAACATCCAAAAGATGAGATTAGAGAAGTAAAAAATAATACGGGGACTCCGGGGGAGTCTCAATTAAAGGACAAGGAGGAATAAAATGGGACTTACAGCGACAACTACGAGACTTTCCTATGCTCGTAATGAGTACATAAAACAAGGAGTAAGTCATATCTTCGATAAATGTGCGGATATGATTTACTATGCCGCTCCTCTATTGGATAAGGCTAACACATTTACAAATACTCAAAGTTTCAGTGGCACATTCACGGATGACGTTATTGATTTTTCAGATGTTACGATAGACCATACTGGTTCTGGCGGGCCTTGCTTTTTACGAGCTGGTACTTATGCCGACCCAGTATCAAACACAGATGAACATCAGAGTGGTATGCTAAGGTTCTATGGCACAACCGATGATGATGGTTCAAGTTATGACCGTGGCTTGTTTCAATGCCTAATGACAGCCAAAAGCAAGGGCATCATACCTATTGCTGGTTTAGCTGAAGTTCGTACCACAGCTGGCGATGGCCCTACCAATGTTAAAGCTGCGGAGTTTATAGCAGGTCTACACACGGCAGGTGCTAAACTCGCTGGAAATATGTATGGTGTTTGGGCGAAGGTTTATGCTGAAGTTAATGCGACTATGGCTTCCGGGTCAAAAGCGGCCGCAATATGGCTGGATAACCAGATTGATCCTGTCAATCGACATGCAAATGCGGAAGAATATACAATTTTCTCCACAACTGGATGTAGTGTACCACATGCGTGGGCATCCTTTGAGACAAGTTCGAGTGGTTGGGCATGTCTATTCCACTTTGACGAAACTGCTTATGACCAAGCCCCAGTTGGTACAACGAGAGGAACTCCAAATCAGACAGCAACCTGTGATAGTAGCTTGAAAGTTCTCATTAACGAAACGACTCTATACATACCGCTATACAATGCTGTGACGGTAGCTTAGTAAATAGAAATGAACTGTGATTTATGAGGGCTGGGGGCTGAGCCTTAATTCAGCCCCACAAAAGAAAGGAGAGCTGAATGAAGCTCAATATTGGAGAAAGGTTTGCGATACTCAACCTTCTTCCTAGGGAGGCTAGTTTTGCAAACCTGAAGATTCTGAGGAAACTCAAAGAGGATTTAAGTTTCTCAGAAAAGGAATGGAGGGAATATGGTTTTGAGGAAGCACCAAACGGTGGACTCAGATGGAAGCCAGAAATAGCTAATGCAACCAAGGAAGTGGTGGTAGGAGAGGTAGCCAATCAGATGATTGTGAAGAAGCTGAAAGAATTAAACGGACAGGATAAGGTTCCTGATGATTGCTTTACGATTTACGAGAAGTTTGTAAAAGAAGATGGGTAAGATTCTAATTCCTGGACATCGGGTTCTTCAAAGACCAAAGAGAATCACTATCGGAATGCCCTGGGGACGACCGATAGATTTGCCCTGTCATCGTGCTTGGGTTGATTTGACTATCCATGCGGTAAATGACTCCGAGTTCCTAATCTTAGAAAAATACACTAAGACCGCTTATCTTGACTTGAATCGGGATAACCTAGCTAAGTATGCTCTCGACAGCGATAGCGACTATCTTCTAATGATAGACTCAGATATGTCCTATCCTCCCAGTATTCTCAAAGTCTTGGTATCCAGAGATAAGGATGTGATGGGGGTTGTTTACTATACGCCTAGATGGAATCCGAAGGAAAAGAAGTCTGATAGGGTAGGGCCGATTGTCTATGACTATGACAAAGAAAGAGGTGGATGGGGTGAGTGGCCTTACTGTGAGGAGACTGAACCCTTCAGGGTGGATGCGGTTGGTACGGGGATAATGCTCATCAAGACAGAGGTTTTTAGGAAACTCGAAAAGCCTTGGTTTCCTTTCTTTGTTTACAAAGACAAGAAAGACACTCGAATTATGGGAGAGGATCTAGGCTTTTGTATGAAGTGTCTTGCAGCAGGAATCGAAGTCTGGGTTGACCCTAGTTTTGGGGATGAGATAGTACACTGGAAACCATACGGATTTAGCAGGAAGGACTGTAAAGCTAATGAACGACAAGGAAAGAAGCGAGCAAAAATTTCTGAGGAAGTTAAATAAGAAGATGGGTGGAATAGATTTTAAGAAACATCCACTCACGCAAGAGGAAGAATATAATTGTCTCAAGGAATTAGGCTACTTGAATTTACAAAAAATAGCTTTTGCGAGACGGAGGATAAAGGTAAGGGAGGAATGATATGGCTTTGACACAAGTTTACAAATCATCTGATAGACAGAGCGACAACACAAATATAACTACCAATCCAGGTTATTTCGGTGGGATAATTATAGAAACAGACGGTAGTACTGATGTTGTAGTTAATATCTATGATAGTACTGATACGAGTGGTACGCAACTTATTCCACAGATAACTGTTACTGGTTCTGACCACTATGGTGGAGTGATATTCCCAAAGCCAATTCCCTTTGTTACGGCTCTTAGAGTAGAGGCAAGCGGAACTGGCAATGGTTATGTGGTCTACTATACGGATATGCCCTAATGGCTACCCCACAGCTTTGGTGCAAATTCGAGAGTGGGAGTGATATTACTTCGCCTTCACTCGGCGCAGCGGGAGTAGAGACAGGATCGCCTACCTATGCAACTTGTAAATTTGGAAATGGCATAACCGTTGACAGAAGTAACTTTGCTCAGTTTCCCACTGGCACAAATAACATAAACGTCACCAAGGGAACCATAGAATTTTGGGTTAAGATGACTGTCTATGTGGAAACTACTAACGTTGATTCATGTATGTTCGATTTCGTTGGGGGAGAAGCTGCTGGCATTTCTATGATGTTTGATAGAGCCGTTGATGACTTTGTAGTCGCCTTTTGTGCCGAGAGTGCGTCAGTTACCCTTACAACTACTGGTCTTGATTGGAGTCTGAATGATTTAATACATATAGCAGTAACTTGGGATAGAACCGGCACAGACTTACCAGATAGCAAGACGGGAATTATCTATTGGAATGGTACTGAAGAAGTCAGTACGAGTACTGGTTGGAATGCAGATACCAATATTCTTAGTGATATTTACATCGGAACCAATTACGACCAGAGTTATGACGGTAGCTGTATAATTGACAATCTTAAAACCTACAACGTCTGTAAAACAGATTTTAGTGACAGAGATACCGAGGGAGTAAGTTCACCGGGAAAGATAAAGATAATTCAGCCATATTTCTTTAAGTAGGAGACTCAAATGGCTATGACTTTCGACAATATGAAAACGCTTACTCTAAATTTAATTTTTGAAGGAAATTACGATAGATTTGTTGAAACATTTGTAGAGCGAACAATCAACCTCGGATGTGTTGACTTCCTCGATAAAACCGAAGTTGAGGATACTCACTTTACCCGTGTAACCGTTGCTAACCAACTTTGGTATAAACTTGCACTGAAGGCGAAGGAAATTACTAGAATTGAGTGGTATGACCTGAGTGCTACAAAGAGACATACACTCGTCAAAAAGACTATGGAGGAAATGGACGAGGAGTATCCTTATGCTGACAATTACGATGCGGATGTAGACTGGCATCAGACTACAGGTGATCCAGTAGTGTGGATTCCGAGGGAGCGAGATGTCATAGGAATATGGCCTGCCTGCGATACTCAGGGTGATACTCTTTATCTTTATGGTCGGAGGAGACATACAGACCTCTCTAGCGATGCAAGCGAACCGAAAATACCGGATGAGTTTCGTCATATTCCGTGTATTTATGCAGCCAGGATGTTACTTAGGTCTGACAATGATGAGAGAGCACCTAGCTTTGAGAAATGGTACAAGGAAGAGGTTTTCTTTGCTAAAAAGCAGGTGAAAGAGAGAAAAGAGAAGATGCCTGCAAGATGGCGGATGTATACTTATTGAGGAGTAGAGATGCCAGGAATAGATAGTAATACAAAATTGATGCTCTCTTTGGATGGAACTGATGGAGATACCTCCACCACTGATGAGTCGGATTCTAACCATACCATCAACTTCAATGCAACTGCTCACTTAGAGGACACTGAGAAGAAGTGGGGGACGACATCACTTCAACTGGATGGAGATAGTGATTACCTAGACATAGATGATAGTGCTGACTGGGATGTTTTTGCAAGTAATTCCGACGATTGGATAATAGATTTTTGGGTTAAACATACTGACCATGCAAATACTGAGCGGTATATCGTCCAACGAGAAGATAATGCTAACTTTTGGTCAGTTCTCCATGTTAGTGGTAGTGGACTTCTTTTTTATGTTCAGTCAGTAGGTGCTAGCCTGATTAATACAGGCTATGGAGGGGAAATAATAGACACTAATTGGCATCATATTGCTGCGTGCAAAGTAGGAAGTGAGTATGCGATATATAAAGATGGAACTCAAGTCAACTATGTTGATGTTGCTGACGTAGATACATTTGCAGGTTCTCTCTATATAGGTTATCATCCTGATTTCGGACAGTATTTCGATGGCTACTTAGAAGAGATAAGAATACAGCATAGCAATTATTTTGGGGCTGCTCCAAATGATACACCTGATGACACGATAACAGTTCCACCGTCATCTTATGCAAGAGACTTAGAAATAGACGTACATGACTGCACTGATTTAGTAGATAAAGTTATTGGAGGTTAATATGAGTCATAGTAATGTAAAAATCGAGGGGTTCTCTAGGGTGAGAATCAGAAATCAGGATGGTACGATAGCAGGTGATAGTGGATGGACTGGGCCTAACCAAATCACTAACCTTGGTGTCGCACACTTCCTCTGTGCCAACTTAGGCAAGACCACTAACTCTAAGCAAGTGGGTTATGCCTCGTTGGGAGAGGGAAGTGCACCGGCTGCTGCTAATACAGTATTGCTGAGTGAATGTAGTGGTACTGGAACTGTACCTATTAGGAAGGCTGTAAGTGCTGCCTCTAGCGGTTCAACCACAGAGGAGTTTACAGTCACCTTTGGTTCCAGTGATAGCTTCGTTACAGCGACAGAAAGTATTAGTAATATTGGTCTGTGGGCAGTAACCTATCATAGTGACACGGTGGGGACGTTGTTTGCAGGAAATGCTTATACGTCTAGTAGCTGTGCAAGTAATCAGGATGTGAATGCTACGTACCAAATACGATTTGCTACTTCATAGTCTTGACTTGACGAACATTTATGCTATACTCCTTGTAAATAAAGGAGGAAAAGCATGGTACAACTAAAGAGAAATAGAGATTACTCAAAGGAATGGTTGCTCTCTGAACGAAAGAGCAAGAGCGATGGGCAGATTGGAAAAGAGGTTGGTGTGTGCTCTCATACAGTTAGGAGATGGGCAATAGCTTGGGGAATACCAGCAAGAAAGCGTTCTGAATGTTTTGGTGGTAGGAAAACTAAGTATAAGCCTCTTGATGATAAACAATGGCTAGAAGACTTGTATTTAACTAAATCTCTTTCAACTATCGAAATTGCAAAGTTGGCTGGATGTTCAAAGGGCGCAGTACATTATGCGTTGGTTAAGCATAATATTCAGACTAGAAGTTATGATGAGGCAACTAGAATCAGAGATTTAGTAGATAGAAAAGGGCCGAATGCTGCTAATTGGAAGGGTGGTAGATGGAAAACTTCATTTGGTTACATTCTTATATACAATCCAGACCATCCCCACAGTAGAATGCTACCATATGTATTGGAGCATCGTTTGGTTATGGAAAAACATCTTGGGCGTTATTTGAAACAATCAGAAGTGGTTCACCATATTAATGGTGATAAGTCAGACAATCGCCTTGAGAATTTACTTATGTATGACAAGCATATAGAGCATAAGAAAAGCCACAAGAAACTAATTTTGGAAAATGCTGAACTGAGAAAAGAGATTGCAGAACTTAAAAAAGCTCTTAGAAAGTAATCGGGGCATCTTACTCGACATCGGCTGTGGAGAAATTGTAAGACCTAATTTCATCAGATTGGATAAGCGTAAACTTCCAGGCATTGACATAGTACACGACCTTGAAGTATTCCCTTATCCCCTACCTGATGAGTGCTGTTTGACAATAATAGCCTCTCACATCTTGGAGCATATAAAGCCTTGGCTCTTCTATGAGGTAATGAATGAGTTGTGGAGGATTACAAAGGTTGATGGAAATCTTGCTATCTCAGCTCCCTATGCTGGTTCACCTGGTTATAAACAAGATGTAACTCATTGTGCTCAAATTATAGAGGCAACATTTATGTATTTTGACCCCAAGTACCCTCTCTATAGTGGCTATCGTCCTTCTCCTTGGGCTATTGAGAAGGGTTTCCCTTGCTGGCAAACCACCGGAAACATTGAAGTTGTTTTAAGAAAAATAAAAAATGCGAAAAAATTCAAAACACAGAGAAGAAAGTAAGCAAAAAATGAGTCAGTCTGCTCGTAGACGTGGTATAAAACCACCAAGTAGATTGGGCATTCGAAATACCGTAGAACAGAGAAAGAAAATTAGTGAAACTCATAAAAGATTAGGATTAAAACCACTGCCACAATATGGTGATGCTAATCCATCTAAAAGAAAAGAAGTTAGAGAAAAAATAAGTAAGGTACTGACAGGTAGAAAACTCTCAGAGGAGCATAAAAAAACACTTAGTAAAAATCATAGAAGGATTAATTCACTTCAACAGAAATTAAAAATGAGTAGAGCATTTAGTGGCAAGAAAAATCCTAACTGGAAAGGTGGAATTACTCCATTAGAACTAAAAATAAGACACAGTTTTAAATATCGCCAATGGAGGTCGGATGTATTTACTAGAGATGATTTTACCTGCCAAGAATGTAATCGTAGAGGTATTGAATTAAATGCTCATCATATAGAGTCTTTTGCTTTGATACTAGAATTGAATGATATTAAAACTTTTAATCAAGCTGTAAATTGCGAAGAACTCTGGAATATCAATAACGGCATAACTTTTTGCAAAAAGTGTCATTTAAAAAATTCTAGAAACTCAGTAATTGTACTGGAGAAGATGAAAGATGGAGATACCTGAACAGGCTGTGGCAAAACGCATCATGGTAGGCATTCCTGTAACTGGCTTAGTACGCTTTGAGTGGGTAATGGGAAGATACAACCAAACTGTTCCCTGTAACTGGTCTCAGGTTGACTGTATTGAGTGGATTAAGACGGAGGCTCCCTACAAGCACCTAGTGGCAGATGCTCGTAACATCATAGCTCAGAGATTTATAGAACGAGACTATGAATGGCTCTTTTTCATTGACCACGATGTAGTTCTGCCTCCAGGTACGGTACTGAGGTGGAATGAGAGGATGAGGAAGGTTGATGTGCCAGTATGGTGTGGTCTCTACTTCTCTAAGTCAGTTCCCGCTGAACCTCTCATCTATCGAGGTAGAGGTAATTCGTTCTATGACAAGTGGAAGATCGGTGATGAAGTTTGGTGTGATGGCATACCGATGGGCTGTACTATGATACACAAGTCTATCCTCAAGACTGTCTATGATGAAAGTGAGGAGTATGAGCCAATGGTAGGGATTAAAGTTAGAAAAGTGTTTGAGACTCCTTGTAATGAGTGGTACGATCCTGAAAAACGAGCTTGGCATAAGGCTGTTGGAACTGAGGACTTACATTGGTGTACCAGAGTTATGAAAGATAACATCTTCAAAAAGGCAGGTTGGCCTAAGTATCAGAGGAAGAAGTATCCATTCATGGTTGATACGAACATATTTTGTAGACATATTGATTTTAATGGAATGCAATATCCATCAAAGGGTGAGGAACAGGAGTTTATTAGATGAGTGCCACTGTAACTGTGACTGAGGATGTAACTGTTGTTCTAAGTCCTTGGTTGCCACAAATAGATGTCTACGACAGTGCAACCGTTACTGAAAGCCTTGTACCAAAACTCATCTGCAATATTAAATCTGCTGTTGGCGCACCTTTTGGAAGAACAACAATAGGTGGTACTCGTATTAGTGCTAAACATCGAGTATTTGGATGTAAATTTACATCGGGCAGTGCTGGTACTCTTGAAAAACTTACGTTCTATACTGAGGCAGCGGAGACAAACTGGAAAGTTAAGTGCGCTATTTATAATCTTGACCTCAGCCTTGTGACTAATGGAGTAACAGAAGAACATGAAGAACATGGTGCTGGATGGCTAGATTTTGTTTTTCCAACTCCCCCAACCGTTTTAGCAAATACAGAATATTATTTATGTCTTTGGGCTAACTGGGCGATTGGTTTTTGGAAGGATGCGGGTGACGATAATCAGGCATTTTGGGACGACAAGAGTTATAATACTTTTCCTGACCCAGCTGTTCCTGGTGGCTATACTGACTACCACATATCTATCTATGCCACTTACACTGCAGATACTCTACATGACTCAGTTTCCGTTACTGAGTCAGTATCAATGGCAGGAGGCTCTTACGTTAGTGTTTCTGATAATGTAATTGTTACTGATGTAGAAGCTGTCCATGTACTTACTCTTTTTGCACTAGCAGTTTATGATTCGGTTACAGTAACAGAAAGTCTAGCTCGACGTCTTACATCTAATATTTCTGTATACGACTCTCTTACATTGACAGAACTAGTTGAGACTATGACGAGTCTTGGAGATATTGATGTCTCTGACAATCTTACAGTTACGGAAAGTATGGTTGCCCGTCTCGTTAATCTTATTTCAGTAAATGATGGTATAACGTTAAGTGAATTAGTCTCAGGGCTAACGAGTATAGCTGGAATTAGTGTTTCAGATGCTATTACGGTCATAGAAAAGTTGTGGATGGAACTCTGGATAGAGAGAGACAAGGAAACTGATACTTGGGTAGAGAGAACAAAAGAGGACGATGAGGATGATTGGGATGAGAGAGAGAAGGAAACCGATACTTGGGATGAAAGGGAAAACAAGGAGTCTGGATAATGGCAATGCGAGAGTATGTTCTTACTTCTTTCTTAGGACTGAATACTGAAACGTCAAACTTTCTTTTGAAAGACAATGAGGCTTCTGACCTCGCTAATGTAGATGTAGATTACAGGGGTTATCTTAGAAACAGGCCCGGCATAGATAAAGTCAATGATACTGCTATAACAAGTAGTCCTAGTGTATTGGGCTTATATAAATTCTATAAAGATGCACTAGATGATCCCTTATTCATCTGTGGGGCAGGAAGTAAACTTTATTGTTTAGATGGAAGTGATGTCTGGCAGGATATTTCTGGGGCAACTGGGTATGCAGGAGCTCGTTGGAACTTTATCAGTCATAAAAATAGTTGTTACGCAGCCAATGATACAGATACCCCCCAAATAATAACTGCATCAAATAGCACGCTATCTGCTACAGACTGGAGCGTTGCTTCTGTCTACGATCCAGCAATTAAGGCTCCCTTTATAATTGAACACAGAGATAGAATTTTTATGGCTGGTGGTGAACTTGCTGGTAACGGAACGAGTAAGGCTTCTAGGGTGATGTATACCGATGAGGAAGACCCACCTGACATTGACGCTACGGGACTTACGGGAATTAGAATACTCGAAGGAGACGGTCAAAAGATAACTGGTCTTTCTAAATTAGGCTTTAACTTAATAATTTTCAAAAAGCATCAGATTCATCATATATCGGGATGTTCAGTAGCAGACTTTGTGAGACGACAGATTGTCTCAGGAAAAGGGTCTTTTGCTAATCGTAGTCTAGCCAACACTGGCAACACCATAATTATGGTTCACGATAGCGGTATTCTTAATTTCAACGGAACAACCATACAGGATTTGTCAGTCAATTTCAAGACCAAGATAGATGGCATTAATTCAGATTATATTCAGAATGCGTGTGGTATCCATTACAACAAAAGATACTGGCTTTCTTATACACCGAATAGCAGTACAACTCAGGATAAAACCCTAGTTCTGGATACAATCTCTGGAGCTTGTACGGAATATGAATATGGAGTCAATGCTTTCTATCTTGACCTTGCTAATAATCTCTACGGTGCGTGCAATAGTGGCTTTGTAAGACAACTTGATACTGGAACCGATGACGATGGTTCTAATATAGTAAGCTACTGGCAGTCGAAATACTTTGATTTCGGACTGCCAAATGTAACAAAAAGAATAAAGGAATGTGTTGTCTACTGTGCTTTAGCTAGTGAGGATTTAACTTTCAGGTTCGATGTTGACCAGGAAAGACGAAACTGGTCTAAGACTATAACCCCGGTATTAGCGACTATGAAGGAGTGTAGATTTTCTTGTGGCAAGGAACTCGTAGGGAAAAGATTCAGACTTAAAATTTCCCATACAGGTGTTGAGGAATTCAAAGTCTGGCAGATAATCTTTAGATATGAGACAATTGATAGAAGGGGAACAATCTAGTGCCAGTCGAAGCAGGCCATATTCAAATTACAGAATTCAGCAAAGAAGTTTTTCCTCAAATAAACTGGATGATGGAAGATTTATTTTGTAAGTACGGCGTATCCATGCCCTACTTTCTTCTGGATTTCGATTTTCCCGATTATTCCCAACGTCCCGATTGGGTGACATACTCTCCACCCGATTGGTATTTGCCAGAGTGGGAAAACTACTGGCCGACTTTTATTAATCAATGGCCCAACTGGTTTGAGGGTACGGGATTCAATTTTAATCTCGACTGGGGGCCTTGGGGGTATTGGTTATCTTGGTTCAATGAATTACTGGGGCTTCTCCACGATATGGCTGATTTACCGAGATTGACATTACCAGACCTGTCACCAGCTAGTGCAGCAATGCTCAATGACTACGTGAATAATCTATATGGTTCAGTCACCGCCGAGTATAGTCCATTACCCGGAGGGGGTTATTATATACGCAGAGGTGAGGGGACTAACTACACCATAGCTAAATCTGATTACGAGGATGATCCCTCATATTCAGGGCCTTCAACATACAAAGATGTCGTTGTAACTTGGAGGGTGGATGCAATAGCGATAACAGAAGATTATCTCATACGGGCATATCAGAGTTATGCTGCCTTTGATACTAGAAACACAATGTCTGTCAACTCTGTTAAATTCGTGATGGAATATGTGTATGTAACGTTGCAGGATGTAACAGAGAATCCAGTTTTGTATATTTACAAGTTTGATTATGGAGATGCAGTAGATAGTGAAGATTGGACGGGGGGAGAATTAATAAAACAGAGAGAATTTACAGAAGAAGAAGATGACTCAGACGAAATTGAAATAAGTATTAATCCGAGCGATGTTACCAGGGGTGGTTATTCAAAATTTATGTTTTCTCTTGAAAAAATAGTTAATCTTGATTATTGGACTGACCCTGGAGTGCCAGGTCAGGCAGACCATACTGTTACCTGTACTACGCTCAAATTAGTGATTAATTAAGAGGAGGCGATTTTTATGGATCCCGAGAGACGCTATGTTGGTAGAGAATGGGGACAGGTAGTTTATCCAGCAATGACAAGGAGGGGAACAGCGGGAGATTATGGTCAATACCCTACTTATGGAGCATATAAAGCAGCACCCGAGATGGGTCGTTTTCCCCAGGCTCCGGGAATTGGAGTAGCACCCGAATTAATGGATATTTCAACTTATCAGCCAGTAGGCGGGGCATATCCCATAACTCAACTTCCTACATATCAGCCTACGAGAGAGGCTTATCCTGAATATAGGAGACCGGAAACTGGAGGGATAACAACTCAGCTTCAACAGACTATATCAGAGAGAATGAGGGGAGCGGGAACCGCTGGAGCAGAATCAGCTATTTACCAGAGAGGCGAGGAGAGAGTGCGGACACAATATGAAGAAGGTCTAACCAGGATAGATGAGGAGATGTCTGCAAGGGGACTGACTGGCTCTGGAATACATGGGGAATCAATAAGAAAGTTGGAAGAGGAAAGACAGAAATCCTTAGCTGACCTTTCAAGGCAGATCACTATTTATGGACAAGAGGCAATCGAGTCTGCTATGGGAAGAGGACAGCAATATGTGGAATACCAGGCTGCTGAGGCTGCAAGGGAAGTAGCTGTAGGAGAGAGGGGTTGGGCTGGAAGAACTCAGGAGAGGATAAGAGGCTATGAGTCTGAAGCAAGGGCAGCTCAGGCCAAGGGAGCATCGGAGCAGGCTGCTTATCAAACAGCAATAGCCGAGAGACTGAGAGCTTATGAATCCCAGGCAAGGGCAGCCCAGGCTAAGAATGTTTCCTCAATGCAGAAGTGGCAGACACAAGCCGAACTTAGTATGAAAAAATATCAGATGGAACTTCAAAAGGCGCAGATGCTTCAGCAGGCAAAAATGCAGGCTTACGAGATTGGAAGAGAGGAATATACGAAAGCCTATCAATCCCGGTATCAGGCTTCAAGGGATAGAGCTGAAGCCGAACGATATGCACGAGAAGTTGCTGAAAGAAAGGCTAGGGAAGAGTGGGAAAGACAACAAGTTAGAATAGAGCGTTGGAGTAAGACACTGGCAGGTCAAAGACAGGAACTTCAGGAAGCAGCACGATTGTATCCCTTCCAGTGGTAGGGGAGGTCAATAAATGAATGGAAATGAATTTGCTGATATTTTAGGTGGTTGGTCTCCTGGTGGTTATCTCTGGGAAGAAGGTGGACTTGGTATGTACAGTCCAGAGGGGAAATTATATGAAGAACATCCCGAACTTTACAAGAGAGATTTGCCAAGACGACTTGAGGAATGGTATGGGGAAAAACCAACCGCAAGGACGGGTATACAGGGACTTACTGGAGGTCAGTTTGCTGACATACTGAGAAGTAAAGAATATATGAAGATGTCTCCTCTTGAGAAATTACAGGTACAACAGCAAATAGAGCAACTTAAAAATATTAAAGCGAAAGAGATAAGGGAACGAGAGGAACATGCAACGGAAGAGAGGACGAAAAAAGCAGAACAAGAAAGAATAGAAGAAATACAAGGTATTTTACGGAGTGGACGAACACCAGCTCAAAAGGTAACTGCACTTACCGTGGTAGGAATACCCCTAACTCAAGCAAGAGAAATGATTTGGGGTGAGCTACCAGAAGAAAGAGAGGTTGAGAGAGAACCTGCAAGACGAGGGCCTACACAGGAAGAACTCTTGGGAGCATTGAAACCTACGGAAGAAAGAATGCGAAAGGTGGGTGGTGAATGGATACCATATCCTACCGAGGAGAAACTTGCTGCTATTAGAACTGAGGAAGAGGTCTCTAGAGCAAGGAAATTGACTGCGGAAAAGGAGCGAGAGGAAAGAGAGAGACAGATACACTCGAGGAGACGAATGGCTCGCTATCTTGAAATGGGTGCAAGTGGGGAGTGGACGCAGGGAGAGGTAATAGCACAGCTTATTAATGAAGGTATGAGTGCGTCAGAGGCAGCAACAGCTACAGCTCATCTTCCATCGAGGGCTGCAATAGAAGCAAAAAGAGAAGAGAAGGTTACAGCAATAGGGGTAATAGGTAGGGAGGCACAGAAAGAGAAAAGAGAAAGAGAGGATGTAAAAAGTAAAGCAGAAGACCTTAAAGTAAAGCAACGTGGAATGCAAAAACGTATTATGAACTACTTTGATTTGTATGAAACCAAAGATTGGAATAAATCAGAACTTGTTTCAGCACTAGCAGCAGATGGTTGGACTCCCCAAGATGTTGTTTCTCTAACAGGACAGTTACCGGATGACTGGGATAGAAAGAAAGAGAAAAAGGCAGAACTTGAGCGAGCTGAGACAAAGACAATACAACATGCTAAGGATGTTCAGACGTATTGGGATGATAAACGGAAAGCTGAGAGAGAACATAAGGAGGCTCTCGAGGAGAAAGCCAGAGAAACAGCAGATGCAGAGCGTGAGTACAAAGATGAAAGAATAGATAAGAAGTTTGAATATGTAAAGATGCTTAGGGAAATGGGAATTGACGATGATGACCTTGTGGATGCTAGTGCAAAAATGCTACAAATGGCAGGTGAGAGCGAGGAGACGGCTGAGAATGTTGCGGATATGCTAGGGGTTACAGTAGAGGCAAAACAGAAACAGGATAAGGAAAACCTTGAAGTTTATAGTACTGCTCTCAAAACTCAGGTGAGGGAAACAGAAAAGAAGATAACCAAGGAAGGATTAACTGATGAGCTAAAAGCCCGGGTCGAGGCAATTGCACTTACTGAACTTACCAAAGATATAGCACAACTGGGTCTAAAGAAAGCAATTGAGAAGTGGGATAAGCCTGACCAATGGTGGTTTGGGCCAGGAGAAGTACCATTCACTAAACCCGAAGCACAAACTCTCTTTAGGGAAACAATAAGAAAATTTGCACATGAAGCTACGGGACTTAGTGTTACTGGTATAGCTGAGAAAGTTATTGTGGATAAAATGATAAAACAAAGTGAGTCAATTCGAGGGGAAGCACGCAAGGCAGCCGCAAAGAAAGATGAGGAAGTTCCAATTGAGATTCCTGGCGCCCTACAATCTGCCATAACTGGAATAAGCAATGACGAAAAGGATATGGCATTAGATTGTTATGGTAGCATCTTTAATCGAAAGACTGGAGATATTTGGGAGCCTGGTAGTAAGGGTAGGGTAGTGGATTTAATGGCAGGGATTTGTGGTAGAATACCCGAAGAGAAGGAATCCGAACATAAAACCAATGAATATAAAAAGACTTTACCAGTAAATATGACTGATGCTGAGTATATAACAACCATTCTCAAGAAACCAGAACTTACAACCAAGGAAAAGGGTTGGCTCCTTTGGAGACGATTTACTCCAATACTTTGGTCTGGAATTGTACAAACTGCTTGTGCTCGTGAGAACTTTATTTTGCCTGAGCAGGATATTGAAGAGTCCGAAGGAGTCCTTCAACGATTTGGGGGATTTATGAGAGGAGGGCTAGAGACATTTGTAGAACTTGGAAAAGACTGGTGGCCTTTTGGTCGAGAAGAAGAGACACCCACTGCTGGTCCTGGAGAGCAAATTCTACTTCCAGATCCCCGTGAAACTCTAGCTGGAATACTGGAGAAGAACGAAGGAATAAGTCTTGATGGGGCACGTAGATTTATGAGACAGGCTGGCTTATCAGACCGAGAGATAGATGCACTATACGCAGAATTAGGACAATAAGATGGCAATAGAACTAGAGCAATGGTTCAAGACAGCATCACCAACGGAAAGGGAAGACAAGCCTTGGTGGGAGGATGCTAAGGCTGGATATGAATGGTTATATCCAGAAGGGCCACAGGCAATTCCAGCTCTATGGGGAGAGGGTCTAACTAGAGCTGGAATTGGTATCGGTGAAGCTGCTACATGGCTTGCGAGGACATTTGCACCCGAACAGAAAGATTTACCGGATTGGCTAGAACAGGATATACCAAGGCAAGCTCTTACTTTAGCCCAAGCCGGGAGTCTTATCGCTCTTGGAGCTATGGCAGGCTACACTACCGCTACTGCGATAACGGGACTCGGTAGGTATTTAGCTCATGGTAAGTCTGATAGAATTGCCGAAGCATTTGCCAGAGACAATTTTGCAAAGATACAAGCACGAGATCCTAGCCGTGTAAAAACTTTAGAAGATGCCATAAGGAAAGCACAGATCACCCTCAGATTACCCACTACTACCAAACTGGAAGCTACATACTTCCCTGAAACTATGAGTTGGTTGGGTAAGGTTGAGAAATCTCTACTCAAACCTGTTTCTGGTCTTACCGGACAGGTCAAAACTAGTCTATTGTCCCAAGTAAAAGTTGGCCTGAGTCAAGCCGGTGTCAAACTCACACCCGAAATACTCAAACCATTTACCGAAACCATTGACCATTACATTGGTTCACCAGTAACGGGTGAGATAAGTCAAGAATTTGCTAAAGCAGTAGTACCTATATTAAACAAATTCATTCCAATTATGATAGACCAAGTGAAGCAAACGGGTACTGCGGTTATACCATTTGAACGAATAACTGCCGAAGAAAAGATTGTCGAAGAAGAGATAGCAAAGCCACTAGCAGAAGCTCCACCTGGGGAGGAAGTAGTACCAAAGGCTGGTCCATTATCCCGTCTAACAGAGAAAGATTTTATCCAACCAGCAACAACAAGTGGTCAAGGAGCCTACGTTCAAAAAGAACTATTTAGCATGAAAGACAAGACAGGACAAGAATTATATGATTATGCTAAAGATGATGGTGTTAAACTGGAAGAAATAATTCGGGCAGCTAAGGATAAGTTTAGAGTATCAGAGTTAATGAGTAAAGCACATTCATTAGCTGAACAAAAGCTTCCTGGAAAGGCAGTTTCATCGGAATACATTAGGATAGCAGAAAAAGAACACTACAAACTTTTACGAACAGAGGTTAAAACAATTTTATTCCCAGAAGCAAAAGTTCCACCCGGAGAAATGCCAGAAGAGTTTACTCTTGTTATGAGAGATACTAAAACTGGCGAGATAGTTAAAGCCATGGAAGGCGAGGTTATACATACGGATATGATGGCACGACTGGGAGAACGATATAAAGAGATGGAGCCTGGTTGGGTAGACCCAGAGGGCAAATTTTACGATGTGGTCTCTGGTCGTAGAACATTGGTAGGCTTTCAACCCATTCCACCCATTCCCCCAACTCCACCTCCATCCGAAATGCCTCAATTTGCTCCAGAACCAGACATTGACCCAGTAGTAAGACTGACCGAGCTGATTAAGCAGGCAAAACCTGCAAGGAAGGCAATTGAGAAAGCATATACCGCAGAAAGGGCAAAACGAATAGGGGAAGTAGAGAAATTTATTGAGGACACCATTGATACGGTTGGTGGAGAAGAAGGTTACAGGATGATACTATCTAAGTTAAAGGGTGAGTTAGTACCGCCGGAAGCTAAGATTGTGTTTGAACCAATCAAGGAAAAATTAACCCAGGAACAACTTAAGTCTCTCTATGTTAGAACTTGGAAGCATCCTTATTTAGACAACTGGGAGAAAATATCTGCCGCTGATGGTTTGACCAATTTACTGATGGGTGAGATTCCCCAAGCGAAAAAATTAGTTTTATTAGAAGAAATCTATGGGTCTGAATTAGTTAAACATATTCTTTCCAAAAGACTCTGGGGAACTAAAGCCAAAGACCTTTTGGTAGAAGCTGCTAATGTACCGAGAGCACTGTTGGCAACTGCTGATATGTCAGCATTCCTAAGACAAGGTATTATTGAAATTCCTGCTCATCCTGTACTTTCAGCAAAAGCAATTGGTAAGACGTTCCAGTTTGCCTTTAGTCCAGAATCCTTCCAACAATATTTCAAAGATTTACCTAAAGACAAACTTTATTCCCTAATGAGAAAGAGTGGGTTGGCTATCACTGACCCCGCAAGAGTGGGAATGGGTGGAAGGGAAGAGCCATTTATTTCAAGATTTCTTCAAAAAGTTCCGATCCTTGAGATTCCAGTAACATTCGCTGAAAGGTCTTATGTTGGATTCTTGAATAAATTAAGAATTGACATTTTTAAGGTCTGGGCTGATGAACTCTTATCGAAAGGTATGAGTCCCGTTAAAGATATAAAACACTTCAAGGCTGCCGCTAGTGTAGTTAATACTTTTACTGGGAGAGGTGGCTTGGGAGCACTAGACAAAATAGGCCCAGAATTGAACACAGTTTTCTTTTCCCCTCGTTTAATTAGTGCTCGTTTCAATGCCTTGAATCCAGTTTGGTATGCTAAACAACCAAAAGAAATACGAAAAAAAGCACTTGGTGATTTTGCTAAATTTGTCGTAGCAGGATTAACCACGTTGGCTTTGATTAAGTTGAGTGCTGGTGATAAGGTTTCCGTTGAGACAGATCCGAGAAGTTCTGATTTTGGAAAAATAAGAATTGGAGATACCCGGTTTGATATTTGGGGAGGATTTCAACAATGGGCAAGGGTATTTGCTCAAGTAATTATGGGGGAAAGAAAAAATACCGCAACAGGTGAGATAATTTCCTTGAATAAAGACGAGTATCCGTTTACTACTCGTTATGAAACTATCCTGAGATTTAGTGAAGGAAAGTTTGCCCCCATTCCACAGTTGGCCAGGGAGTTAATGACTGGAGCAAAAACTTTCAGTGGAGAAGATATGACGATTGAGAACATTGCAGAACAGAAACTTGTGCCAATGTATATACAGGACATAACTGATGCCTATAGGGATGGTGGTTTAGGGAAAGCAGTCGGAGCTGGTATCCCGGCATTTTTTGGAGTAGGCGTTCAGACCTGGAAATCTAGAAAAAAGAAACCTAAGAAAGCATGGTATGAATACTAATATTCGTACCAACGTGCTTTTGGTACCCGCTCTATTCGTCTTGTGGGCATTCTAACAGCCATAATGATTAGGACGATTGCAATTACTACTAGACTCAGAGCGATGATCTTGGGAACCAATTTATCCCAATCGAGTGTTTGAAAGTACCTCGTAATCTTCATATAACCGTAGCTTGACTAGGCAAGCATATAAGCAGTACTACTAAAAAGAAAAGTACTGAGAAATACAACAAGATAAAGCCATACTTCACCTCTTTTACCTCCTAGTCTTGCTCGTAGGATACTAGCACAAAATGGAAGTTTTGTCAAATAAACTAACAATGGCAAACAGAAACAGACAAAAAAACAGGAGAAAGTATCGGTGGAAGAGCAGGAAGGCATCTCACAGGAAAAGGTAAATCTTGACTACGGGGAATGTTTCCACTGTCTGCGGATTATTCCCATGAGCTATCTAATCCAGGTACGGTTTTATAGTGGACACAAAACAAAGGGGAACTACCATCATAAGTTGATCTGTCAAAATTGTAAAAAAGCAAGTGATGAAATATTAACTGCTGTAAATGATGCGGAATTTGGATAAATAAGGACTACTACAATGCAAGAACCACAAGATCCAGAGCACAAACTTATTTGGCAAGAGCTACAATTCCTTAAAGATGAATTGAAAAATCATGTTTATTCTAAACTTGAGAGATTAGATAATAGACTGTGGTGGATCATCGGGATTATCATTGCCGGTATAGTGGCGGGTAGGATTTTCTAGGGGCTTGACTTAGTTCGAAAGCGAGTACACTTAGATGCAAGGTTCCTCCAAGCCTACCTAGTTTTACAATTCCCATAATTAGTTATGTGATTTGAGCTTTGTTATCTGTGAGCCATACTATTTACCATCTCAGAAAAGATAGGGGCTAAAAACGGCCTATATGGAGGCCACATGACAGAGAAAATAGAAGAGTTCCTCAAGGACAATATAAACAAGTACACTTACCCTCAACTTTCTCAGATCCTTCGTGAAGAGCATAATGTCTACATGAGCGATGACGCAATTCGTAAATATTGCAAGAGACATGGATGGGAGAAAAACTCGGGAGGTAAGGAAGGTTTTGAGAAGTCTATCGTATATGGGGATTTACATACACCATTTCAGGACGATAGGCTATTGGACCTCTTTATTGACCAATTCATCCCGCACTTCAAACCCGATAAACATTTCATAGATGGCGACATAAATGACTGGCATGGATTTTCTGATTTCCTTCGCAACCCCAACAGAATAGGGGACTTTAAGAACGAACTAAAACAGACACGGGATATTTTTGCTCGATTAAGAAAAACATCACCCGATAGCGATATTACCTTGATTCCTGGAAATCACGAAGGCTGGATTGAGCGATACCTGTGGAGACATCCAGAGATAGCTTCACTCAAAGAAGAATTCATCAATATTTCTAACCTGCTAAAACTCAAGGACTACAATATTAAATACGCACCACATGGTATTGACTATCATGGCATCTACATCCATCACGGTACTGCTTTATCACCGGAATCTGCTTATTCTGCTCGTCTGAGTATGCGAGACCATACTTGCAATCTTATCCGTGGACATTCCCATCGTGGCGGAGTGCATTATAAAACAACATGGAAAGCGGGAATACCGAAGCAATATATTGCCGTTGAGTCATTTTGTATGTGTCAATTGAAGGCTGAATATCTCAAGCAAAGACCGAACTGGCAGCAGGGTTGGGTGTGTATTTACCTTGATCCTAAGACAAAGTACTTTCAAATACAACCAGTCTGTGTTGTAGATTACAAGTTTGAATTTGAAGGAAAGATGTTTATTGGATGAAATTACGCTAGCTTATGCGGCCGGAATCATAGATGGTGAGGGATGTGTTCATATCCGCCGATGTAAGAAACATAACTCCTTTTGGCCCCACATTTACGATCTTCATATTTTCGTTAGTAGCTCAGACCAATTGTTGACGCATTGGCTTCACGAGCAATTTGGAGGACATACTTGTAAATGCAAGCCACCACCATGTGGACATTACCCAAAATATCAATGGTGTATACAGGCTAACCAAGCCAATCAGTTTTTGCAGAATATTTTGCCCTACTTACTGTTAAAAAAAGAACAAGCAGAACTAGCAATTAAATTTCAAACTGAAAAGAAACTCCGTCGAAAGTATCAGTCGGGACATCCCAGACCCTGGGTTATTTACAGGCATGAAGATAATATGTGGATGGCATTACGACAGTTAAAGCGAATAAAACTATTTGCACCAGCGACAAGTTGACCATGAATTCTTATTTCAAGGAAAATTGTTCAGTGCATAGAATCACCAGTAACGAATATGGAGGGATGAGTGAGTCTAGGACAGATACTTGATGCAGATAAAATAAAGGAAATTATTTGTCAGCAGTATAATACTGATGAATGGGTGGTTTTGAAGGAAGTGAGAACTAACACTGGCTACAAATCAAAGTATACGGATGGCTATCCGTTTACTGAAAAGTATATTGATATAATGGTGCTTAACTGCTGGCCATCGAAAGGTTATTTGAAAATTGCTTTCGAGATTAAGTTGACTAAAAACGACTTCATAAATGAGCTAAAGAAGCCAGAAAAACGCTGGCTTGCTATGATGTATTCAAATGAATTTTATTTTGTAGTGCCCAAAGAGGTACTTGACTGGCGTGACATTCCGTGGGGCTGTGGATTGATAGAAGTAATAAGGAACCAGTGTGATGGTGAATGGCAACTGAAGGTTACGAAAAAAGCTCCATTGAAAGATGCTAGTCCACTACCAGAGGGATTTATAATGTCCATGTTGAGAAATGCTTATAGAACTAATCAGTAATCAACAGAGAAAATAATATGAAATTCCTAATCATTAACGAAGCAAACTACCTCACTAACCTAATTTGTCGAGGTTACAATGGACGACCCAATCGAACTTGAACTAGACTCTGATGAGATAAAGGTACTCAAAGAGGGTGGGAGAGTCTGCAAAGAAACTGATGATCCTGACCTTCCAGTCCTCTTTATCTATAAATGGGATATTGCAAGGGAGCTTCAGGATGAGATGGAAGCTGAAGAGGGTTTGGTTGATGTTTTGTATGAGCCAGACCAAGCTATAAATGTAAAGAGAAAGAAGTATAAGAAAATGAAAGTCAATGGTATGATAGAGGGAACATCGGAATGAACGAACTGGGTGTATGTGAAAAACTGGCACAGTTGGAGGAATTTGACAAAGACATCTTTGACCTTCAATGTCTCCTGGCTGACCGAGAACGCAATTATCAGTTAATTACTCATAGAATTAACCAGATGAGAGACAGCTATTCGTTTCTCAAGAATGATCTGTTTATTGACGCAAAGAAAGAGTGACTACACTTATTTTAACTACTTCACTACACCCTATTGAGGGCATTTTGAGGAAATAAATATTACTGTATGGAAATAAAATGTTCAATGGTAGCTGAACATAGGGATAGATTGAACATAACTACAATAAATTGTACGATATGTAAGTGTGCCACCCAATCTTACAGCTATTCCTGGGTAATGCTGTAGGCAATGGTGGTGGCTCCACACGGTCAGGGTACACTCGGTTGGTGATACCAAGTCTCGTTGACATAGCACCGAAAAGGGGTATGTGGAGAAAACTAAACAGATGTCTGATAAACTAAACAAATCAAATGTCCCTAAAAACAATGTTTATGTCCCTAAGAGTGAAATAACTACTATTCCTAGTGGGTGGAATGGGGAAGATACAAACATTGATGACTGTTACTTCTATGGTAGTTTGTATTTCCTCTGTGACCCCAAGGAGAATGTTTACTCGCTGGAGGACGGGGAGGAGATAAAATGAAACATCCTGTTTATTGTTTTTGTAAGGAATGTTTACATGAACTAAAACCAGCCAACTTTCCTCTTCGTTCTACTTCTGTGAAGAAACAATCTACTTGTCATCTCCGAGACTTAAAGAAATACTTACTCCGCAAAGAGCAACTTGAGAAACGCTATTCCAAGAGCAGCATTACTTTTCCATAAGGGGAATCATGAATCGTATCGTGAAGCTAATCGTGAACAGGGATGGGTTGAATGGGAATGAAATGATATTGACAGAGTGGGAGGAGATGCAGAAAGATGTTGAGTCATAAACCTTTTCGTTGTATTAGATGCAACAAAAAGGTAGTAGGAAACAAGGAATGGTATCACCCAGGGCATAGCATTCAACTTTGCGAAAAATGTTTCAATGAGTTTTGTAGGCTTGTTGAAACTTCGAATAAGGAAGAACAATATGTTGAATCATAACTCCCCTTCTTATGTAATACATTGGAGTAAGTACCACCTAGAACCAAATGGAAAAAGTATAAAAGAAATGGACACAATTTATTTGAAGCCAGAGTTATACCTTGCACTACTGGCATCAGAAGAATATGTTGACTATCTTTATCACACAAAGAATAACAAGCTGTTTATAGATGTAAAAAAGCTCCCCAAAGACCATTATCTAAGTGTGAACGGAGACTATGCACATGGATTATGCCTTTGTTGGAAGCTAAATGAAACACAAACTGATTTAGTTCAAGTAGAAGAAAATGTTAGAACATAACTCCCCTTTCCATCTAGCCCCTTACATCATCATTGGCCTCTTACTGGCATCTATCATGTATATGGGTTATAGAATAGGGGGACATGAATGGGAGATGAGAAGTAGTAGGATTCAGCGTAATTGGACTGCGGGTGAGAATAAGACGCTGAAGGAGTTAAACAAGAACTATGTTGAAGCTCTGCAATACTATCAAGCACTGCTGTCAAAAGCATATACTCTGACAAAGGATGTTACTTTGATGCTGAAGGAAGGCACATTGGTTATACCTCCGGTGGAGAAAGGGGAGGTATGAGCAATAACGAAAAACTGATACTAACCAATGGAGAGCAGATACAATTCAGGACTCGCATAGATGGTCAAGATATTCTATCCTGTGAGTGTGAGGGTAGGGTAGAGTGCTGGCTTCCACCGAAACCTCTACTCGGGACACAGAATTTTCCTATCCCCATAGGAGAGTTAGTAGCTCTCAGGAATCACTTACACCAAGTCATTCTAACCGTTTGTGGCCCACCAAAATAGACTAGCCCTTGACAAAATACCAAAGCGTTGTATAATCAATACGAAAGGATTTGAAATGGAGAAAACTCTTGATAAGATACTGACTTGCAGGATAACACCAGAGGATTACTATGTCTACAATTTGCTCAAGAAGGAAGCCAAGCAAAAAGACTTAACTATGAGTGAGTTGATCCGTAAGATACTGAAGTGGAGATATGATGTTGATCGAAAATAGATGTGGAAGGAGCTATGGATGGTGGAGAAATCAAGCGGAGGAAAGAAGAATGATAGAATTGTTATTACGTTCTATATTCCCAAGAAACTTGGTTTCCTCAAGCAGTGGATTGAAAGAGATGCCAAGAGGGATAAGCTCAGTATTAGTGGCTATTTAACTAGAATGATTATCTGTACTTATGTTGGTTCTGGTCGTCATTTTCCAAGAACAGTCAATCACAGAGAGGTTTTCCGTAGATTTGGAAAACTCATGGGCTTGACAGACCTTTGACAATTTGGTTGTCCTGTGGCGTGATAGCCTGAGCATCCGTATAACTCCCGAGCTCGGCGAATACTAGTCACTTTGCTGACGGAGCATTATACTAACTTCTAGCTCATCAGAGTTGGTGGGGCAACCTTGACAAATTCTAGGAATAAACTATACTCATTTTGAAACTTAAAGTGTGAGAGAGAAAATCTGAACCGAAAGGTAAAGTAAAATGCTCACGCTCTCAGTTCCACGCTTTCCACGTCCAGAAAGCTCTACCGCTGATTTAACACCAGAAAATTTGGGTGACATAATATCTATTATCGTACCTTCTTCCCCAAAGACTCCTACCAATAGCCCATCTCATTTTCAAAAAGTAATACCTTTTAACCAGAAAGTTAATACATTCACTAATAACCCAACGAGGCTATTATGCGTCCCTTATATCTAAGAGCAATTCCAGTTGGCAGTCTCCTTATTCTCCTAGCACTACCATCCTTCATTGTTCTTGCAATACTGAGTCTGTTATCGAAGGAAGTACAAAGTAAATTTGAGGAGATGTTTGGAGGAGTGGAATGATACCTAACGCAAGCATTACAAAGAGGCAGATAAAAGAACGAGCATGTACTGTGTGTGATGGCATACAACCTTGGGGTAGGGGAGTCCGAGCATTTTCAAAGAAACGTTGTGACTCCTGTTCTGATGGCTCTAATTTTAGTCGAGGAACTCAAATGGGACCAAAAGTGAATGAAGTAGCCAAGCGTTTAAGAATAGAACCTTGGAAAGTTATGGTTGTGGCTAGATGGGTTAAGGGTGAAATAAAATGACCGAAAAACAAAGTGAGAAGAGTAAAGTACATACTATCTACAAATTAAAGAGTGGGCGAAGAGTACCGGGTGTTACAACCATAACTGGGATACTTGCCAAGCCAGCTTTGATTCCGTGGGCGTGGAAACTTGGCACTCAAGGCATAGATTTTAGGAAATTCAGAGACGATAAAGCTGACATTGGTACTCTTGTCCACTATCTTATCATGCAATATTTGAAGCGAGAGAAGGCTGATACTTCAGATTATACAGCGAACCAGATAGACCAAGCCGAAAATAGTATGCTCTCATTTTTGGAGTGGGAAAAGTCACATCCCCTCTCTCCTATCCTAGTAGAAACTCCACTGGTATCTGAGAAGTATGGGTTTGGGGGAACCCTGGATATTCTGGCTAAAATGAACGGAGACAACTCGCTAGTGGAAGTGAAGACTGGTGCAAATGTCTACCCAGAATACATCTACCAATTGGCTGCCCAATCAATTCTGTTGCGAGAGAATGGCTACGAGGTAGATAATGCTCGCATACTGAATATCGGTAGAACAGAGGACGAGGCATTTCAGGATAGGAGGGTGGGGGATCTATCGAAAGAGAAGGAGTTATTCTTACATTGTTTGGCGATTTATAATCTGAAGAGGGAGATTAAAGGAGGGAAAGGATGAAAGTAATCTATAAGTATCCCCTAGACATAAGGCATCACCAAGAAATAGAAATGCCTAGTGGTAGTGAGATATTAACCGTTCAGTCTCA
>Ga0209991_10000077_pt1 | contig 41521 bp, 59 predicted proteins | sample ChitaG_FD_183167 | JGI IMG/M metagenome (GOLD analysis project Ga0209991, IMG submission 183167) | Deep subsurface microbial communities from South Pacific Ocean to uncover new lineages of life (NeLLi) - Chile_00310 metaG (SPAdes)... | ecosystem: Environmental > Aquatic > Marine > Oceanic >... | reverse complement strand
CCTGTCAATCCCTGACAACCCACTGGAATACTACCAGTTAAGAGTTGATAATGCTGAATTGTTTGATAGGCTCGAAGAGGCTCAGGACGCTGACGATGAAGAAGAAATAGAGGCTATCAGAGCCACTAAAGTAGATGCCGAAACCTTCCACGACATAGAGCGCAGGATTCTGGCTATTGGCAAGGGGACAAGGGAAGGGCCGATTCCTCAAGAACTGGTGGACGCCTATGTTAAACACATGAGAATAGTTGATGAGACAAGCGGTAATAGTGCCGAGGCGAAACTTAACAGGTTCGATAACCCTGACCTTAACGACTTCTTAATGAGTGAGGATTACTGGGGAGAGAGTGCTTCGGAAGCTATTGACGAATACCGCATCCCGATTTGGCGAATAGACGTGGAATATAAGGAACAGGATGCTGAATACGATGCGCTTGAGACAACCTCAGAGCGACAGGACTACCTCTTGGAGAACGAAGACTACCGAAGGGATAGGCGGAGGCGTGAAGCCTACGAGTTGTTGGGACCAGACGGTGAGAGATTCCCTGCTGACCAGATTGAGAACTTTGTTGTCTACTATGAAATAGAGACCAAGGGCAAGCGACAGGAACGATTCCTAATTGACCATCCTGACTTTGCCAAGGCGATGCACGAAGTCAAGGGAATCGATATACCCAAACCAGAAGACATGCCGGCGGTTCAATACGATGACATCTATGACCTTTACTTGGAGAACTTTGAGAGGCTGGAGGGACTGTCGGATCATAGGTCGGAACATTATATTGAAGATCCGGAACAGCGAGGTTTGGCCAGAGATGCACTGCGGTTTAATGGCAAGGGTATCTATACTGAGTTCGGGCTTGCTGAACTCCGCAGAAACGGCTATGGTGCTTTTATTCCAGAACAGTATATTGAAAACTATGTCGGCTACTACAAAATCATAGGTGAAGGCAAACCGCCGAACTGGAAGTTTGAGATGGGCACTGACCTGTGGTATGATGATGACTGGTTCCTGATGGAGAATATCGACTTCTACCGGACAGTCTATGTAGGGTTACTGGGCAATGAACGAAAAGACTTTACTAAGGTTCCAAGTAGGGAAGTATTTACTCTCTATCTGACATACCTGACGCTTCCTCACCTCAAGTCCAAGGACGATTTCAGGTTGGAGCATAGGGATTTGGATATGTGGCTCGTGATTAAATTCGATTACACCCCGATAGCTGATAAGAAGATTCGAGAAGAACTAACACCTTATGAGCGATTCCTTGAGGAGTGGGAAGAGAAGGGAAGAGACATCGAGGAAATGCTCGCTCAATTAAGGGAGTAAGCCTCTCCTTCAAAGGAGAGGTCAATATAAACTCCAACAAGGGAGGAAACTCAACATGGACAAGACTACTAAGGTAGGGGACGAAGCTGGGACTCAGACTGAACAGGAGACTCTTCAGTCTGGCTCTGAGCAAACTTCTACTGCTGAACGGTCGACTTCAAAGATTGAGGTGGACAAGCAGTATACTGGAGCAGAGGCAAAGAAGATGGTTGAGGATGCGCTTTCGGCTAATGGCCGTGAGCAGAAAACGAGGGCTGATACCGCTGAGGGTCAAGTCAAAACGCTTACAGCCGAACTCGGCACAGTGACTACACGCCTTAACACTGTCTCCGGGCAGGTAAACGAACTCCTGAGAACCCGGGAAGAAGCTGAGGCTGATGCGGTCAAGGATAACCCGGAAGCCCTAACTTCACTGAGAGTCAAGCAAACTCAAGCTCGTGAGGAAATTAGGCAGAAAGGTGTCCAGGGTGAACAGCAAGCAAGGGATGCAAAGCAGAATGAGAGGGAAACCGCCCTCACTCAGAAGGAAACTTCTGTGACCATCAAGCTGGCAGCTATGGCTGCTGGTGTTGATGAGAAAAAGCTGGCTGAGATTGTCCCTGACGGCGATGCGGGGCGACTGGCTACCGCAGCCACACTCCTCAAACAGAGTGGCACGGTGGAGATTGACCCTGAAACTGGTAAACCAAAGCCCGCTGCCTTAACCAATACGCCTGCTTCCACTATATCTGCTGGTGGGGATGCCAAGAGCGTCTCCGAAAAGATGCTTGCGGATGCTAAGAAAAAATAAAGTGGGAGGTAAAGCAATATGGCTTTATCAGGTGGTTTTTGGGATAGCCTAGCAGAAGTGCTAAAGGCTACGACCCCCACGCTGATTCCCGGCGTGGTGGACGAGAACTACAAGAGGGGAAACCCCGTTGATATTTTGCCGTTTGTTCAGGCCAACCATACCGGCGAATACATCCGATGGCTTCGTGAAAATGCGAACCTTGAGGATAGTGTTGCCGATATTGGACCGGGCGGGCAGACGATATTCAGCGAGGGCGCTACCTTTAGTGCCCAGACTGCCGTTCTCCGAATATGTTATTTGATGACCAAGATAGATAGTTACGACAATGCTATCTGGGCGACTGTCAATGACTATGAGAGAATGGCGCTCGAGGGCATGATGAGGGATACAACCAAGAAGCTCGGCAAGAAGCTTATCTACGATGACTATACCTACGATGGCACCGGGTTGTCAATGGATGGTCTTCATGCCTGGGCTGCAACTAACTGGGGCGAAGATTGGGATAGAGACGAGGGCGAAGCTGCATTGGCGCTAGAGAATATGCGGATTCTCTCTGATGAGATGAAGTATGGACTTGACTTTTGGCTGATGCCTTTCTGCCTTGCTCGTCAGATAGACCGGGTATACAGGGAACTTGGTATCCCTGAACTGAAGTCTACTCAGCGTGGCGTTATGGGTCTGATTGGCTACTCAGTGAATGAGGCTGGTGGACGGACACTAACCTTCGACAACAAACCGATAGTCCGTTCCGACTTCATGGTGGCTGAAGCAGCTAATTCAGGCCAGGGAACTACCAGCGCCAGTGCGAGGGCAGTTTACAGTTCTGGAACCCGGCAGTATACCATCTTCGGAATCAAACTGGGGACTACCACTCTTGGTAGCATTGACCCCGGCGTTAAAGTAGCGTTTGGTAAGACCGAGGGAGACGGCCAGTTCTTCAATCTGGAATACATTGAGAAGATGACCGGCTACATCGGTAAGGCGATGCGTCTTGCTGCATATACGAATCTAATCGTTGGCAGCAAGTATGCCATAGGTCGAATCACCGATATTACCAACACTGCTCCATCGGCATCGGTATAAGGGAGGTAAAGTAAAGTGAAATTCCAACAAGCAATCATTTCCGAAAATGGTGCTATCATCTATCTCCCGCCGAATACGGACCTCAAGCATATTTCCGAACCCGATATGTATTCGGACTCTGTTCCTAAGCTCTTCCCTATCGGCACTATTGGATTCCTAGCCCAGAGGAAGTTTGCCTACAGTAAGGCTGGCGATACCATCACCGGCATAGCGAGGCTGCTGGTTGACGAGAACGACCTTCCGGGCACGAGTAGCCATGAAGACCATGAGGGCTTTGAAGGTGCAATCTATGCTGATGTCGCTGCTGGTGTAAAAATCGTAGACATTGAGCATACTGTCGCCGAACCTGTGGACTACTACGAGGGAGGTTTGTTCACTGTCTTTAACGCTGATGGGATAAGGACTACATCAATCAGAATTGCTCACAGTGACCTGGGTAATACAACTTATGTCCGACTTTATCTGGACGATGGTCTACCCTGGTCGATAGTGGATGGTGACTGGTGCAATGCCTACATGAGTCCCTACTCTAATGTAACCCTGCCTGACTCCGACCACTTTGAGGCTTTCGTGGGGTTATCCCTTATTGCTGTAACCTCTGGTCGCTACTTCTGGTTGCAGATAGCCGGGCCGTGCTGGATAGCACAGTTCGGGAACTCGTATCTGCCCGGGTATGCTGCCAAATACCGGGATGTGTGGGCTCATCAGGATGGCACGGTTAGGTCTGATGATCAGTCGGGACTGTCTCAGCGAGTGGGTTATGGACTCGGCTCAACTGCTGGCGCCGCTGGTGGCGACACCTACATCATGTTGCAGATGGGCTAGACCTGACCCGTTACGAAACTTAGAGAGAGGGGAGTTTAATCTCCCCTCTCTCTACTCGAAAACAAGGAGGTAATAAATATGATACCTAAAGGTAAGCATATTCCACAAAAGGCTCGACCTGTAAAGGCGGAGAAGAAGGCGGAGCCGAAGAAATAGCCGGTAAGAACTCAGAGGGCGGGGGTTTAGCATCCCCCGCCCTCTAGCAACAAGGAGGCTTTATGGAAACACTTAAATGGCCTGTAGACAAATGCGATTGTGGTCACAATCTCAGAGAAGCTGAGGTAAGGGCAAGTGAGAAGTCCAACGATGCCAGTGGCACGCTTACCTGGACTTGCTTCTGCCCTGAATGTGGAAGAGGCTACAATGTTGGCGGAAGGGAATTACCCACACCAACAGCAGAAGTCTTAGCCGAAATGGAAGCTGCTCCAGTTCTATCCTATGTCGAGGACTTAAAGGCAGAAGCTAAGACTGAATCCGAACCTTCGGGCATACCACCTGATAAAAGGGGAGCAGCATTAGCTAGGACGGAAGAGAACCCCGACCCTGAAGGCTTACTCGACCAAGAGGTAGCGACTCAACCTGAAGAGACACCAGAACCCGGGGGAGTCAAAGCGCCAAGGAAGGGGCAATACTTCTGCACGAGATGTGCCAGTAACCACAACGAAACCAGTGCTATAGGGAAGAGGCACACTAAAAACAGGGAGGCGTAAGATGCCACTTGCGGTCGAGACAATCAAAAAAGGTGAATCACTGGAATCCGTCCGGGCTAAGATAAGCCGAACTATAGACTACCTTATTCACAACGAAGGCAAGACGGCAGACGAAGCTGCCGGGCAAGCGTATGGTATGGCTGCGAAAGCTTGGGGGCGGAAAATCCCGGCAGGAAACTAATCCTTCTAAGAAGGACGGAGGTTTAATATGGGAACAGATGAACAAACTGCCTTCAATCTACAAGACACTGAAGTAATTGACTCCGTGTCTAGCTCTGTTGGCTTCACAGCAGAATACATCACGGCTGTTAAGATGGAGACGCTAATATATGTCCTGATTCAGCCACAAGGCGGACCTATCATGTATGAAACGAATGGTGACGCAGCTACCACTGAAACCGGTATTTATATAGCGGATTTCGGCGTTGTGGAGATTTGGGGCTGGCAAGCCATACAGAACTTCAAGTGCATAGATAAAGGTGGAAGTGCAAAACTATCCTGTAAATACTACGGAACATAAGGGAGGACAAGATAATGGGTAGTGAGATTTTTTTGACTGGTGGACAACCAGCACCAGCGGCTCAGATTTCGCCATTGCCTGTGCAGGTTATGGGTGGAGAGTTAAAAGTTCTTGAAGGAGCACCAGTTACAGCTGTTTGGTCTGGGCCTCATGGCAGCTATCAAAGTAACAGACAGGTAACTCCGACTGACCCGAGGTCAAGTTGGATAGCTGGTGCAGGTTGGGATGCCTCTGTCGCAGCTAAGGCGGCTGGGGAGTGGAGTGATGCTAACAAGACCGCCTTCCAACTAGAGTTCCCAGGAGCTCGCCCAGGTCTGCTGTATGGAATTATCTATGTCAGTTGGGGAAGTTCCAACATTCAGATACATGACATGTATAGTTCCGATAAGACCTCTTACAAGAAGTATGAGTATCAAGAAGACTGGGCCTATGACAGTGGGTTCCTTTCACTAGGTAAAATCTTTGAACCAAGGTCGAGCACAGGAATGTGGCCTATCACTTTCCCCAAGCCAATCCCATTCCATATAGGGCTTCGTATACCTGTGGATAATGGGTGCAGCGGTATATATTTCTGCTACAGCCTAGACCCAGCATTTGCACCCTAATAAAGTAATAAGGAGTTTGAAATGGATCCAGTAAAAGTAGTAGCACTGTTAGACCTAATAGAGAAGGCTTCAGTTCCCCCACCTGATATGCAGCAAGACCCTACAAGGCACGATGAAATTGTTGCAAGGAACGCAGCTATTGTTGCTAGGGCTGAGGACGACATAGCTGCAGAAATAGCAACTTAGGGCATCGAAGACTCTTTGAGGTGAAATATGGCAAGATACCAAAGCGACATTAGGGCTTCGGTCCGTGATGTGCTGCGAGATGAATTCGTTGAAGGCGTTGACTTGGAGTGGCAGTCAGACGAACTTGACCGCCTTATTCGCATAACCCTTGACGAGATGGAACAGAAGATGCCCTACGAGGTCAAGGTTCTTGCTTATGATGCTCTCAGCACAGTGTATGTAGCGTTGACAACTACGGCGACAACCTTGGTAGTAGCTTCCGATGATGACTTCCCGACTTCTTACCCATTCTATATCACGATTGAGGATGAGGTTCTGTCTATAACTGCACTACCAGGCGCACCAGACAACTATACCGTTACCCGGGGTCAACTGGGAACTACCGCTGCTACCCATGCTATCGGTAAACGTATTGGTCTTTCTATCCTTACAACGTCTGACTCAAAGGAAATAGACATCACCAATATAGCTGACCTCATCCGTGTCTTCGCGGTAGAATACCGGACTGGCAAGAACCCAAAGCAGTTCAGGAACTCCACTCGGTTTGCCGATGTCCTGACTATGGTTATCAATATCGTGCCTTCTGCTGATGAGACTGTGCATCTCTACTGCCACAAGAAGCATACGCTTACCGATGCCACTTCAACACTGAGGTCAGAGCATGAGACAGTTTTAATCCAGGGTGTCGCTGCTAGGGCTGCCATGAATAAGGGCAGAGAACAGCTCAATGCCCTGAATGTAGGCGGTGTGAATGTCGGTCCCAGAATGGTTGCATGGGGTAGGGAACAGCTCGGGCTTTACCGCTTGGCTCTCAAGGCTCATGCCTTCAAGAATCCCTATGAGGCATTGCCAAAAGATTAAGAGGGGCTACCTATGAAAAGAATGATATCCCTATTCCTCAATCTATTCAAGAGAAAGAAACCAAAGCCACCTGGCTTCAATGATATGCTCTTTGGCTGAGTGAGGGTTTTACTATGAGTATGCAAAGCACATTCTTAAAGATAGAAAATCGTGCATACAGTAAGCTCGCTGCTGCCCTGACATCTGGTGCGACTTCGCTTACTGTGACTTCTGGTGATGGCGGAGACTTCCCTGACACCTATCCGTTTCACCTTACTATTGAAGATGAGATAGTCTCTGTTACTAATCGTGTAGTGGATACTATGACTATAGTTAGGGCTCAGCAAGGAACGACTGCTGCTGCTCATCCTAATAAGTCCCACGTTGCCCTGAACATTACAAAAAAGCACATTACTGACCTCAACGCTGCTGTCCATACAATCGAGCAGGCTATGGAGGTCGGCTTCACTTACCTCAAAGTTATCGGCCCCGCTGACTATCCTATTGACCTTTCTGAAGGCACTGTCAACGCTGGCGGTGCTGATATTAGGCTCAGTCAAGGAGCCATGATAGATAACACCACCCATGACCTTCTAAGGATGGTTGTTCACGAAGGCAGTAAAACGACTCACTACTTTGAGGTCGGGGACCCGATATCAACCATAAAGGGAACATTCCTTGACCTTGACCTAACGCAAGCATTGAGGTTCATCGGCACAGGCAAGAATATAGATGGAGAGGTTGTCTTCCGGGATAAGCTAACCGTAGGCCGTCCTGCTGGTGGGGGCGTGGACTTTATCTTGTATGGTGCTGTGGCCAATTACCGGGTGATGTGGGACGCTAACGGCGATACCAATGGCCGATGGACATTCGGCGATAATGATTATGGAGTAGATGTTGCCTTCAGGGGTGCGACCTCTGGCGTCTCAATGCTGTGGGATGCCAGTGCTGATACTCTAGCTCTTACCCTAGCTAAAATGACTCATAGTTGGACTACTACAGAGGCTACTGCTGGTGAGCAGGGCTTTAAGATGACCGTTACTGATAGCGTAGTTCAGTCAGCAGGCTACATTCAAGCTTTACTGATAGACCATAATATCACCGGAGCTAAGTCTAGCTCTGCCCAGGTTGAGTCAATCAGCGTAGATATGGACATTGGAGCTAATGTTGTCTACGCTTATCCGATTGCTGTCTATGTTTCCAAGACCAGTAACCCCAACATTAGCTTCTTGGCTGGTATGCAAATCTACCTTGAGGATATGGGTAGTGGGACTCTTGGCGGTATAGCTGGGATAGATATACAGATTGGTAGCACTAATCTAGGCACCAGACACACTGGAATAAGGTTAGTGAGTCATACAGGAACAGCCAGGTCTGGTATCCTATTCGAGAAGGCTTGGACTGTAGGCATAGATTTCAGTGGGACAGGTAGTGGTGGAATGGCTGCCACTTTTGCTACTGCTGATATTAGATTTCAGGGTGGGACTACCCTGCTGGATGATGGCACTAGCCTTACTCTAGCTGGTGCAAAGTTAGTCGGCGATGTTGATGTATCTGGTAGCACTCTGACCCTGGCTGCCGACCAGATTAGCGGTGATAAGGTAGAGGGTGGAACAATAAATGCCATCACTATCAACACTCTTGCCATTGGGACTGCACTTAATATCGGTGATGACAAGTTTATAGTGTTTGGTGGAGTAGCTTCTCTAGGCTGGGAAACTGCCGATGCCGATGTTAATTTGCTCGTCTTAGCTTTGCCAGATGGTAGTGGTGTTGACAGCCCAACTCTTATGATTGGAGACCAGTCCGTTCTCAACTTTGACTTGGGCACTATCATAGACCTTGCTTCCCTTGACGAACCTAACATAGTCATAGTTGATGCTGATGCCGATAGCTACTTTGCTTTCGGTTTTCACGCTGATGATACTCCACATTTGCACACGAACCAAACATTCAGGCTGGAGGTTTCTGGCGATACTGACGACTACTTCAAGTTTAAGACTGATACTGGTGTCCCAACCATATTTGCTGCAGGCAGTTATCTCCGGATAGGTGATGTTAAGTTTACCCAACATTCCCTCGATGCCGAAGATGACCTGATGGTGAGTGGTGAGTTTGAGGTTAGTGGTGTCAGTTTCTTCGATGCACTTGTTACCATATCTCCTATCGCTGCTGCGGACTCCCATCTTCTGATAAGTGGAACAGCCAAGCTGAATACTAATGAGCAAGCTATATATGTTAACTTCCCCAGTGAGACTACTGCTACCAATGCTGTCTGGCTCACGCTAGGCTCTACTGTTACCAGTGGTGACTTAACTGGTATCAGGTCAAGGGTGACAGGTAATGCTACCAGCAATGGGGCTAATGTCCGAGGTGCTTACCTTGAGGCTAAGGTGGGAGCTGGCAAGTATGCTGCCATGCTTGAGGGTGCCTTAATCCACGCCGACTATTCTCTTATTGGGGCTGGGACTATCTCAGGTGATGTGAGAGGGCTTACAGTCCATATCAGTCAAGGGACTGGACTTACTGCTGCTAACCTTTATGGCATACTGCTTAATATCCAGACAAGGGGTAATGAGAGTATAGCCACTGACGACATTGGACTGCTGATAAGGAACCAAGCGGTAGGCGGTAACGGCAGGACAATGGACTCAGGGTTGAAGATTGTCGGGCTGAACATGGGTGGTGGCACGGCTGCCTTCACCTATGACATAACCTTCCAAGAGGGTGCCACGCTGGTTGATGATGGGACTAACCTGACGCTGGCTGGGTCAAAGCTCAAGGTAGTTGCTCCTGACATAAGCGGAACTGTAACGGCTGCTACGACATTGACTATGCCCAGTTTTACTCTTAGTGGCACTATAAATGTAGCCGACCAAGTGTTTAACGCTGGGAGTCTCGACCTTCGAGTTGATACTACTGGCTATACCTCTCCATATTCTGGTATCACAATCAGGTCATCACAGAATGGGATTACAGGTGCACTTATTACTGGCTGGCACAATACAGCTTCACCTGCTGCTGGTGACGCAGTTTTTCAGTTAGTCTCTTATGGGAAAGATAGTGGAGGCGGCGACCAGATGTATAATCAAATCCAGCTCTCGATTGAGAACCCAGCAAGTGGCAGTGAGGCTGGCAAAATAGTTTTCAGAAATGCAGTGTCTGCTGTTATGACTACAGTCGCAACACTCTCCAGCATCGCTGAACTATGTCTTGGTGGAGTAGAAGGCAGCGCAACCGCCATCACAGGCGGAACAGTCAGGGCACCTCACATGGTAGCTGGAACTACTACTAATGGTCTTGGGGCAGACCTGACAATAGCTGCTGGAAAGGGAACTGGAACTGGTGATGTAGGGCAGATAATCTTCCAGACACCAAGAATCGGAGGCTCAGGCACTACACTCCAGAGCTTGACTACTATAATGGTTATGGATGAGGCAGACATAATCCTCTCTGGTTATCATGTTCTCTATAATACCGACACCGACTCTGCTGTTGAAGGGGCTATGTGGTTCAGTGAGACCGACAAGACCATTGAGTATTTTAACGGCACAGATGTAAAGGTAGTAGCAGTTGCAGGGGGCATGAGCTTCTTACCTGAAGAGCGAGTAATGTTTGACCACAGGTGGGAACTTGGGGATATAGGGCTCGTGAAGATAGACAAGATAAAGCCAGATGGCTCCCCTCATGGTTTGCTTTACCCATTTAATCGGGCACTAGCAGAAGCAGAGGAGATATTGGCCATCAAAAATGACATAGCAAAACTGGAAGAGAGATTACTTGCCATAGGAGGATAAGATGGGTAAGAACATCAAGAACCCGATAGAGGTCAGGGCAATTCTTCACTTTGAGGAGGGAGACCATCTCTACCACATTGACGATGTGAGTGTCCATTATAGCATGTCCTGTGAACACGGGTTGGAGGTGGAAAAGGGTATGCTCATTGAGCGAAACCCAGAGGTTCTGAAGATTGTCAAGGACTTCATTGAGGAAGCTATGCAACAGGTAGACACCCATGAGGAGATACCAGAGGAAGATTCTAGGCTGAACTATAATGGTGCCCCAGATAACTATACTAATGGTGCTTCACCATAGCAATAAAATAAAACGAAGGAGAGTGTAATGGCAAAGGTTTATCGCTACAGCAACAAAGGAGTTCGAGGTTACAACGGAAAGGATTTAATCAAGATTCCCATTACCCAGGCAGGAGAGATGTCCACCGAGACCCGGCATATCTTTTTAGCTGTCCTTAATTCTTCGGAGCTGAAGACAATCGACGACTCTGTGCAAGGTAATAGGCTGGCAACCGCTATAGATGAGGCCGAAGGCAAGGATGAAATCGAGATTGGCGAGGGCGTTTACGACTGGCTAAGGAAAAAGCTGGAAGCTGTCGATAGGGAAGGGTATCAGGTTTGCCCCAGACTCTTCCGGGTGAATGGGGAGATTGTCAATGAGTTCATCAAAAACGGATATGAGAAGCCACACCAGCCCAAGCGCAAGGAAAAGGGCGCGAAAGAAAAGGATGCTCCGGCGACAGAAGAGAGCGGAGAGCAGGAAACTGAAGAGGATTAATAACGATGTCTCCATTATTTGACCAGATGTATTTCGACCAGAAGTGGAGCGTGTGGGATAGCTGGAAGGCTCTAGTTGAGAAGGGTCGCAATCTGAGAGCCTACGCCGTAACCACAGCATATCGTATGGGCGACCTCATTACTGGGCAGAAACGCCAGGCCAACGCAGTAACCACTCAGAAACGCCGGGGTAATATCATCACAGGAGTTTAATCATGGCCATCAGAGTGCAGACAGAGTTCATTCGTAAGGGCACAATTCGTGTGATTTGCTACGTCTATGATGATGACGAAGACCTTGTGGCAGCTACCAGTGTGTCAATAAGTATCATTGACCCCGATGGCGACATTGCGGTTAATGCAAGTGCAGTTTCGGTTGATGAGGTAGCGATGACGACATCCACTCCAGGCATCTACGAGTATTACTACACGACTTTAACTTCAGTAGACATAGGCAATTACCAGATAGAGTGCGATGTTCTCGATGGCTCTTATCATACTTTTGTTCATGGCCATTTCAGTATGAAAGCCGGCATCAATGAGTAGCTAATTATGCGAGATATTTCAGAATCACTTTTACGAGGCCAGAGAGCTAGAACTATACTCGGCAAGAATCTGCTTATCAAGTGTGATTTGAGTTATACGAGTGTCTCTACTGGTCTGATAGAATACTCATACACCAAGACAAAGATAAAGCAGTTATCGCACACGGAGCAGGCATTTAGCCACAAAGCCGAACTCTTGCTTGAGGATACAGACAAGGTGTTGCACGGATTAGACTTGGAAGGCTACAAGGCTGTTCTCAGTTATGGACTGATAACCCGGGCCGGCGAAGAATGGGTATCAACAGCTCCTCTCTGGGTAGTGGGACAGCAGAGAGATTCTTACCGCGACAAGTTAGAGTGCAGCTTATCCCTTGAGGGAATCTTCGACCGGATGGGCAGACACAAAGCGGAGGCGACTTACACACCTGACAGTGGCGATACGAGGACAGTAAAAGACTGGCTGTATGAAATCATTATGTTGAGTGATTCTGCCTCCTCAAGCACAGAAGAGCAGACTACATCAGATAGTGATATACATAACATAAGCTATTCTATAGGTCAAAGGCTGACAATATCGGCTAGGAGACTTACCAAGCTGGCCTTCAAACTAAAGAAGGTTGGCAGTCCCAGCGGTAATGTAACCTTCAAAATCTACAGTTATATAGGCACAGTATTACTGGCGTCAAAAGTTTTGGGCGATGCTTTTAATCTAGGGACAAGCTACGGCTGGGAAGAAGTCACCTTTGACGCACCGGTTTTAATAGATGAAGAGGTCCGAATTATCTGTGAATATCTTGATGGTGACGGGTCTAATTATGTAGACATGCAGTATAATTCCAGTAGCGTAAAGGCATCTGAAGTGCTTTGCCATAGGCAGGTCGCTACTTGGGTAGACATGGATGACCAGGATATTGTTTACCGCTACACCTACAGTGCCACTCCGGTAACTGTCTATGACCGGTATCCTGCTTATGGCCTTGTCTTTGACAGCGAAGATTCCCTGATAGATTCCTTCGTAGTCGCTGACAGCTTCAGGATAAACCTCAATGACACCAGACTGCAGAAGGTGAAGGAACTCCTGAGATACACGAATTGCGTTGCTAGGGTTGGCCTAGGTCCCTATGGGTTTTTTGATGAGAAAATACATATCTTTGACCCAACGACTTCAGGGACCACTTATGATAACCAATACACATTAGTCGAAGGGCGGGATAACGATAACTTCTTCAACAAGCGCTTCCGAACAAGGATAGTCTCCCCGAACTATGTAGCCTTTAAGAATCATCCTTCACACGATGACAGCTATAGTGGCTATGCGAAAGATGACAGTGCCGATCTTACCAATATGAGGGAAATTGAGACTCACTATGTCCGCGCTACCAGTAACGCACAATGCACTTCACTGGCTGAGGCTTTCCTTTCTAAAAAGCAGATGGATGCCGAAAAGGGCTCAGTAGTTCTTCCGTTCGTCCACTTTGGCCAGGAGATATACGACTATGTGAATATAGTGGATGCCAGAGCTGGCGATAGCAGAGCTGGGAATGTCGGATTCCTTGCCAGATTCTACAAGCCCGGCCAGTTCAATATGCAGTTAGGCTTCGGCAGGCTTCCTGTTGGAGTAGCACCGTTACAGAGGGTAGTTGCTGAGGCGTTAGGCGTTGACACAGGGGAACCAGGCGTTACTGCTGAGAGGCGTCTTACTGCACAGGATTTGGTGCCAGCCCTGTTAGAACTGCAAAGCTGGATATATGATATTCTGCTAGCACTAGAGGATAAGGCGGACATTGCTGCGGTGAATGACATCCTTCTCGACTTGTATGAGGACGCTTACTTTCGGAAACTCACCGCACTTAAAGCGGTTATTGATGATGCCGAGATAGTTACTACTGCTCAGATTCCCTCAGAGGCAGCCTGATGACAACGAGGGCTATTAAGGTCAAGGGTGAACAGGTAAGTTTTCTGGCTCATGCTGATTCGGCTGAACAACTGATTACTGGCGCCGTTACCGGGGAAACTGGAACGGCCGGCAGATTGAAGGTCAAGGACACTTATGTTTACTGGATTGACAATGCTGGTGATGAGAGGAGAAGGCAAGGGACTCTCACAGGCGAAACCAGAACAGCAGGGAGCATCACAGTTCATGGCGAAGACCTTTATTATGGGGATGATGATGGTGATGAGAGATATCTGCGGGCTATTGTAACACTAGAACTGGGGACACTGAAAGATAGCTGGATTTCAGACCAGTCTGAGAGTCAAAACTTTGGAACCGACATCGATATGTGGGTGCGGTGCTATCTTACGCACTCGTTTGGTGCTATGGCAGTTCTGGCTTTTGATGTTACTGCTTTGGCTGGCAAAACCATTAGCTCGGCAACTCTTCGGTTAGCTTTCTTTGCTAGTAGTGCTGAAGGCAGGACTCACTGGGTCTACAAACTTCTCCATAATGATTGGGTAGAAACTGAGATATCCTTTGATGAAAAGAAGAGCGGCACGACTTGGACAAGCGGAGATTTCAGTTCATCGGATTTTGAAACATCTAGCCCTGCTGGTGCTTCTGAGGTTGTTCCTGACCTTGTGACACATCCTTGGATTGAGTGGGATATTACGGCCATAGTCCAAGATGCTATAGACAATTCCATCAATGTAAATACAGTTGTGATGGGCGAGTCTCCCGTAACAGCCTATCCTACAGTTCGCTATGATAGCAAAGAAGCATCGGCTGAGGCTGACAGACCCAAATTAACAGTAGTATATGAAGATTGAAGGAGCATAGCGATGAAGCCATCTGAAAGGGACGACCTGATAAAAGAGACCCACCAAGCCTTGCTAGGGGTAAAAGGAACTGAGGACAAAGGATTGGTAGGTGACTTCAAGGAGCTTAAAGAAGTAGTCAAGCAAAACAGCCAGCATCTTGACGACCACTCTAAAAGGCTAACTGTTACCGAGACATTACAGAAAGAAAGAAACAAGCCGAGCAAGAAGGCACTAGGTGGCTACATCGGAGGTGCGATAGCGATAGCCGTAGCTTTGTGGAAGGCTTTTACTAATACCCCCTAGAAAGGCTGTGAGAAGCCACCAGGTCAACGAGACAGCGCCTTCATTCTTATATCAGTAGAATTGTATTAACCCCCCGTTAATTCGGGGGGTTTTCTTTGTTTATGGGATAAGTAGCATACTGCAAACTTTGTTTCGGCAAAGACTTGACAAATGCAAGCAAAGTGTTTTATACTGGCATTACTATGGTAATGGATGACAGAACACAAGAGATGATAAGGATGCGGTTGGATGGCAAGAGCCCTGCCAAGATAGCCAAGCACTTTGGCATATCCCGACAGAGGGTTGACCAGATATTAGCACCGTATCCCATAAGAAGGAAGTATGTCCTGAATGGGGCTGAGAAGCGACAGGGTGCCACTAGGGGGCGTGTTAAGGCCATCCTTGATAAGATAGTCCTGAAAGTAAAGAAGTCCGTGTGATTTTGATTTGAGGAGGTAGACAGGATGCCGAGTTTTTGCTGTAAACATTGTGGGATGATTAACAAGAAACCTAAGATAACATCTCGTGAAGTTTCTGAGGGGGCTTGGGCTTATCAATATGAGATTCAATGCCCTATTTGCTTGAATCATACAATTTTTACTCGTCCTGAACCATTCCCTACTGCTAAAAAGTGAATAGGCTTGCCAGTCACTCCGGGTGGTGACGCTCAGGGTGTCGTGAAGTAGGTGGCTCTTGTGAGCATGAGACTACTGACTGGTGAGACTTAATAGAAAGGAGGAGAACGATGCCGAAGCCAAAAGACTTTACTGAATCTGCCGTTAAATTAGTGAACCCGCCCGAGGTCAAGCAACTCCTTCAGCAGCTATCTGCTGAACAGGCTGAACTTGAGGTTGTGACAAAGGAAATGGAAGCCATTGTGCCTTCTGAGCTTATTGAGAAAGCATCCTTGCAATCCAAAAGAGTAGCTGACTTGCAGACGGCAATCAGAGAAGCGGTAGAGGAACACGGCAGTTACCAGGACACTGAGAATGAGAGATATGCCGTCAAGTATGCCCGCCGGTCCAAGGTCTACAACCTTATCCCCTTCAAGAAGAAGTTTCTTAAGTTCGTTGAACTCTGTGTCCAGGAAACCATTGATGTCCGGGCTCTTGAAGGCCAGATTAAGGGCAAGCTGATTACTGAAGCAGAACTGGAGAAGGCAAAGGTTCTTGAGTATTCAGAGAGCTTTGCCTTTTATGTTAGGTGAAGATATGAAAGCTAGCGATACAGTGATGACTCCAAAAGAAATAGGGAAGCGTTGGAATATACATCAACCCACATTAGTTCATGGTGGTTTAATAAATCCTCTTTTATTAGCTCAAGCAGAAATATCCTTCAAGGCAGGGATAAGGGAAGTGGTGGAGCCAAGTGATGAACTACTAGAAATTGGTCGCAAGGCTATTGAAGATGTCTTAATTGAATGGAGGGATAGTCGTCTATCTGAATTTACTAGAGGGAATGGATTAGTTATCCGAGAAAAAGATGGTCGAAATTCAACCATAATTAGATTCGGGCCAGAAACGGCATTAAAGATAGGGCTGAAGGCAATGAGGCAAGCCAAACTAAAAGAATGGGGGATTCAGAGTGCCACACTACCCTGAAGACCAGAGCGATAAGAACCTTGAGAACATCAGGCGGAACAACTACTGTGCCCAGTGTGGTCGGCGGCTTTATATCTACCTTGATATGAAAACGAAACGGAAATATGTAGCCTGCCCGACTCCCGGACACGAAGGAATAGCAAGGGAATATCAACCACAGGCTACAGACTATCAATCAAATATAAGGAGGGAAGTAGAATTGGAAAGACAACATGGAGCCGAAACAAGCAGAGCACTCGCCAGAATACCTAAGCAGGGACAACTCACTCAGGTCGATGCACAGCGTATCTTGAGTCTCGTCTACCCTGGCTGTCCGGAGGATGAGATTGTGAGGTGTGCTATCCTCTGCCGTGATTTTGGATTGCATCCTCTTATGAAGGAGGTTTTCCTCATACCCTTTGGCACAGGTGAAAAGAAAACCTGGGCTACAGTTCTCGGGATCAATGCCACTCGGAAGCTGATGGCACAGAGGGGGACTTATTCTTACATTGATGATACGCCGCGCCTAATGACTCCAGAGGAACAGGAGCGGATATTCGGTGAGGTCGATGCCAAGAATATAGTCGCTATCACCAAGCTACGAACAAAGGATGGTCTTGAAGCACCGGGCTACGGCAGATGGCCGAAGGACCAGAATCCTTATGGCATGGACAAGGGCAACACAAAGGCTAACATGGCTTTTATCAGGAGTGAACGCAATGCCTTTGGTCGCCTATCCCCCGATGCTTTACCGCCAGATGTGGAGATTATCGATGAAGCCTACGCCGAAGTGCCTCAGATTGGCAAGGTAGACCCTAAGACCGGGGAGATAGTCGAAGGCGAAGTAACTGAGGTAAAGGGTGAAACTGCTGAAGCAGCAGAGGCAGACCAGGAGATACCACAGGAGGCTGAGCCGACTGAGAAAGATGGCGCACCTGTTACTCCTGAACAGCTATCCCATATTGGTGAGCTTATGAAGGACAATGATATGGACTTGGCCGCCATTGGGAAGTATATGAACGCTGATAAGAAGTGGGATATCCGAAAGCTGGGCGACCTCGTGAACTGGCAGTATCTTGAACTGGTGCAGGCGTTCAAAAAGGGCAAGGCATAGTTTACCCCCTGATGACCGGGCAGGAGTTTATCATCGGCTCTCCTGCTCGGAGATGAGAGGATAAGCGGAATGAAAGAGACACCTATAATAATGTCAGGCAGTCACCCGAAGCTAATCCTTCAGGGGATTAAGACTATGACTAGGCGGACTGCGGGGCTGACCTATGTTAATGAAGACCCTGATAAATGGCAATTTCTCCGTGAAGATAATGGTATATATGCCTTCACATTAGACGGAAACAGAGCACAGACTGGCTGGACTTGCCCCTATGGTCAAGTAGGCGATAGGCTGTGGGTCAGGGAGACTTGGGCTACGGAGCGTAGGCTTGACCACTTATCACCTTCCCAGATAGGAGAGGCTGGTGATGTGCCTATTTGGTGGAAAGCCAGCTCACTTTGGGAAATGGCAAGCGTTAGCTTAATCAGAGGCAAATGGCGACCCTCAATCTTCATGCCACGCTGGGCTTCACGGATAACCCTTGAGATTACTGAGGTTAGAGCCGAGAGATTAAGAAGCATATCAGTCGCTGATGCCATAGCTGAGGGTGCTTACACTGTAAAGGAATTCATCATAATGTATCTAAAACTGAATAGATTGCCCGAAGATGCAGACCCTTGGAATTGGGCTATTAGCTTTGCGGCTATAGGAATAACATTGATGGAGGCTTGATGGCTAGACCACATAAGGCTACAGTGGACTACTTCCCCCACGACTGCGATGCCAGCGAAGGCAAGACGCTAACTATTCTCCAGTCCAAGTATGGGAATGATGGCTATGCCTTCTGGTTCAAGCTACTCCAGTTATTAGGCAAGTCCCCAGACCATTATTATGACTTCAATAAGCCTGCAAACTGGCAGTTTCTGTTAGCGAAAACTCACGTCAGCGAAGATACCGCTAACGATATCCTTTCAACACTCGCTGAACTTGATGCTATTGATAGAGACCTAGCTCAGAAGAAGATTATCTGGTGCCAGCACTTCGTTGATAACCTTGCCCTTGTCTATAGGCGTAGGGAAATGCACTTACCTATGAGACCGGGCAGTGAGCAGAAACCAACAGTAGATGCTGCATCTGGTGAGGACACTGGCCAAGAAAACCCAGAGCCGACTGATGACCTGAAGGTGGCCGGCATGATAAAATACTACGAGGAGAAACTGGGCAGGACTCTTACTCCTAGTAACCTTGACAGGCTAAAGGATTTCGCTGATACTTACCAGGATGGTTGGTTTGAGAAGGCCGTTGATGAGGCTGTAAAGAACAGCGCTAAAGCACCTATCAGTTACATTCAGAAGATACTGGAATCGTGGCACAAGGAAGGTGGGCCGAGTGACAAGCGACCAGGGGCTAGGGCACATAAAGGAAGTGCTCGGGAACTTAAAGACCGAAAGGATTACAAGACCCCCGATGAGCACAGAAAAAGAGGTTGACCGCTTTCAATCTATGCGTGTCAATCCCACTCACACCTTTAAGGCTTTCAAGGTTCTGAAGGGGACTGAGGATGCCTATAATGCCTTCAAGCATCTGGCTGAGGATGAAGACGCCAAGCCTCTCTTACTGTGCTACGGTGGCGTGGGGAATGGTAAGACTCATCTGTGTGAGGCTCTGGTTATGGCGTTGAATGATAGAGGTATCATCTGCCGGTATTACACAGTATCAGAACTGATGGACTTGCTCAAACGAGGCATAAATGATAAGGGCTGGCCTGACCCTGGCCAAATTGTGGAGAACTGGTCTGGAGCTAGTGGAAGCAAGGCGGGAGCTATTATACTGGATGATTTAGGTCTTGAGTATGGCACCGCCTGGGAATATAGCAAACTAGAGATGATAATTGATGGTAGATACAGGCGTAGGCTGATAACTGTCTTTACTAGCAATAAGGATTTAGACCAGTTGCCAGAGAGAATAGTCAGCAGATTTCTTGATAAGGCGGTTTCAGTGTGCGTTGTGAATCAAGGAGAGGACTACCGAAGGAGATAGATATGTGGAGACCAGACAACTGGAATAACATAAACCCTGAGTATGGTAAAAAGACTACAAATGACTACCTCGCTGCTATAAGTGACGCCTTTGAAGGTGGTGCTGATGCTATGTTGGAGGCACTCAGGGCTGAGGGGAGGCACTCCAGCAAACTTCCCTTTGAGTTTATTGTAAGCGTTCTTCCTACGGACAACGGTCGCCTAGTCTTTATCCCAGATGAGGAACAAGATGAGTCATCTCGATAAGTGTCCATATATGACGGAAAATAAGATAGGTTCCAATCAAAGTGCTTACAGTGCATCAGCCCTACTGCGTCATAGTGGTGCTCAGCCTCAGAGCCTTGATAGGCTGAATGGCATCAAGAATATATGTCTGGATTGCCCTCTTGATGAGTGCGTTTATATCAAAGCAAGGATAGGGGTGAAATAATGGACACGAGTGAAACCTATATCAAGATGTGCGATTGTGACGAGATACAATCTCAAAGGAAAAGGATTAGTGACTGGAATGGTAAACTCTGGATGTTTAATGAGGATGGGGATTTTGTAACAAATGCCAAGCTAGCAAAACTTGGCTCAGAAAGAGCTACTCGTGCTACTAATGGCAAAAATTCACCCAAGTTAGTCTGGCTCCCTCGGCAAGACCAGTTGCAGGAGATGGTAACAGATACCATTGATTGTCCTAGTCATTCATCTTGTGCTATTTTCATCAATGTTGGTCATAGAATACATCAATGGTGTGATGATGATTTTAACTATTGGATACAATTCACCTCGATGGAGCAACTCTGGCTTGCCTTCGTGATGAAGGAAAAGTATAACAAGCTATGGACTGGTGAGAAGTGGAACTAACGGAAGCACAGGTTAAGCAGGGAGTCGAGGAATATCTGCAGATTGCTATGAATCAGGGGAAGCTCTGGTATTGCCGATTAAATGCGGGGGACATCTATATTCCGAACAAGGATGGCTCTCACCGCTTATTCAAAGGTGTTAAGCCCGGCACGGCAGACCTGCTCGTTATCCAGGGTGGTCAAGTCGAGATGTCTTACGGTCTCCAGAAGAAAGTTCAAAGGTGTTATCCCGTTGCCCTAGTGACCTTCATAGAGTGCAAGTCAACAAAAGGGAGACTCAGGCAAGAGCAAGAAGAGTTCAAGGAAATGATTACCGAGTTCAACTGCCGATTTTGTCTGGTGAGGAGTGTGGATGAATTGATAGAGGTGCTTGAAAGAGAATGAGAAAACTATGGTTCATCTTCATTTGGTGTATTCTCGGTCCGTATGACTGGAGGGCTTTCTGGTGACATTAAAGAAACTAAAGGCACTGGCTGATGACAGAGACTTCAAGAAACTTCTGTTTGACGAGTGGCTTAAAATTCTGAGGGAGTTGATAGGTGAGTGAGCCACAGTTTGTAGATGGGAAAGTAGTAGGCCAGCTTGATAACGGCGTGTTCTTTCAGAGGATACAGCCCAGGCATATCTATCGGCGCTACAATGCCAAGGGCATAGACAAGCGCTTATACGACTCATTGAAGGGCAACTGCCGGGTCTGGCGCCTTGAGTTCGAGGATACGAAGAGAGTCATCCAGATTGCCTATGACCGGATAGAACTCTCTGGGTTCAGTGTTCACATAGGCACTGGGATACCAGACCAGATACTGGTTCCTCTCCATCTGTTTGATGAGGTCAAGCCAGTTGCACAAGCGAGAATGATATGACACAAGAGCAGTTAAAGATAGCAAAAGGAGAAGATAGAATGAAGCGGAAGAAGGGATTAAGCAAGGAAGTCAAGAGCCAACTGGGGAAGGATGTTCTCAGTGATAAGGAGTGGCAGAAACTACTGGATAGCCGAACTGTTAATGTGTCGGTCCCCGTTGGTTTTAAATAAATAACATAGTATGCCCCACAAAAGAGGAGGATTGTTGAGATGCTAGACCAAGACGGATACCCAGATGAGGCATCGCTGGCAGCTATTAAAGATTGGGATATTATAGAGCAGGGAATAGACGGGCTTTTGGATTTGATAACTGAAAACACTAACTGGGCAGACCGCCAAATAGATATTCGGGGCAAGAGGGTTCTCTATTTTGAGTATCATACTGGTGGCTGGTCAGGCAATGAAGATGTTATTGATTCCCTACACCACAATTTCATGTTCTGGTCAATGTTTTGGGTGAAATCGACTAGGGGTGGACATTACTACTTCAAGATTAAGCGTCAGAAATGGTATGGCAAAAGCAGAATAACATAGTGCCTATGGAGGGATTGAGATGAGAATAGATAAAGCAATCGAAGTCCTCGAAGAACTACCTCGCCACTATTAGCCTTCTGACCAAGGGGACATAATAGGTGCCCTCAAACTAGGGATAGAAGCCCTAGAACTCGTTGATAATCTGCGCTTTGAGGGGACTCATTACTACCCGAAGCTATTGGAAGGTGAGACCGAATAACCCAGTAAGATAAAAGGAGGGGGAAGATGGGCAGGTATAGTAAAGGGCAAAGTTATGGACACAAATGCCGACAGTTAGATGTTGGTTGTTATGAGATAAGCTGGGTGGTCGATTATTATTATACGTTTCGTAGATTGCGCTACCCCAGATATTTTAGTCGTATCACTGATAGCGATGGAGCAACAAGGTTCCGCAGAAAGTGGGCGATAACATAGTCCCCTGTAAGGAGGTAGGACAATGAGTGAATTGACACCAGAGGAGATAATAGTTAATCACAGGATAATACGAGAGTGGCATAGAGGCAAGGCTGCAGACAGATTCAGGTGTAGCTATTGGGACTGCCCAAAGTGGATAGAAGAGGGCGATGAATACTACGCTGATTATGATGATGAGCAAGAACCTTATTGCCTCAGTTGTTCTGCGACCTTTATGATGTACTCCTCCAACGAGATGTTCAAAGTCCAGCAGAAGAGTAGACGTGAGTTGAGGGATAGGCTGAAACGGTTTGAGGAAGTTGTCAAGTCAAACTACAACTGTTGCTTCGCTTGCCCCTCTTGGGAAGTCGAAAAGGCACGAAAGGATATTCTAGCCCTATTTGAGGAGGTAGGACAATGAGTGAATTGACCACAGAGGAAATACAGAATGTCTGGGACGAACTAGAAAAGACCAGGCTAGAGCATCCCGATTTTGATAAGCCTGATTTCCAATTCTTTGACCCCATAGAATACGCCAAGGCAATAGCCAAAGCAGCCGTAGCCAAAGCCCAACAGAAGAGTAGACCCGATAAAGAGAAGATATATGACATACTTACTGACTTGAGGCAGCGGGTCGAGCTTGAAGACGCTGACTTCCACTATGACGCCGTGCTAGAAGCTAGGGACCAACTCCTAGCCCTATTTGAGGAGGTAAACGATGAGTGAGTTGAGGGAAACTGTTAAGCTATTTGCCGATGAAATGGAACGAGTGCTGCAAAAGAATGACCACAAAGGTGGATGGGGCAAAGACAATTGTAGCATTGAGTATCTTGAGTCAAGGTTGATAGAGGAGATTGGGGAATACTTTGGCGATAAGGCAAACCAAGCCTACGAGCCTGAAGAATTAGTAGATATTGCTAACTTCGCAATGATGATATGGGACAGAAAGGGGAGTTAGGAGAAGTCAATGAATGAGTTAAGAGAAGCTTTAGCAGAACTTGAACACGAACAGTGGATGAAGTGGGCAAAGAATCTGATGGAACGAGAAAACCTCAGCCCCGATAGGATTCAACGCTGGGAGCAGTTGATGATACCCTACTCGCAATTAACCGAGGAACAGAAAGACCAAGACCGAGTATGGGCAGACAAATCCCTAGCCCTCTATACTGAACAGATTGATGCTATGATACAGGAAGCCAAGAGGACAGCTAGGAAGCAGGAAAGGGAGAGGATAAGCAGTTTGATAGTGGATGACTGCGATGAAATAAGAGACCCTGAAACCAACGAGCTTATCTATTATGCGATTAAACCTGGAGACGTGAAAGCCCTGAAGGAAGAGCAAGAAAATGGCAGCTAGGCAGAACCCTTGTCCGGTGCCCGGGTGCCAACGCAATCTGGCACTAACATCGCCATATAAAGTCTGTGCTGTCCATACTGACCTGTTTGAAGGGATAAGCTACTATCTGAAACAAGCACAGAAGGAAATGACACAGGCGCAAAGGAGACAACAGATCAAGGGTGCTCGGACTGGGGAGCGAGTGAGTCCAAGTGGGCTTATCTTACCGGCAGGATATTGATATGACAGCAGATGAGGTTAAAGCATTTGTGCTTTGCTACTTGCGATTTAAGCGTGGTTTCTCAGTCGTAGCTACTGAGTATAACTATGGTGCATCTGATATCATCGGCATTGATAAGGCTCGTTGCTATATATGGGACATCGAGGTTAAAGTTTCGCTTGCCGATATGAAAAGAGAGAGAACTAAGCATAAGCACAGTCTGTTCAGGCACAATGATGCAAGGGTAAACTTTTTCTCTTTTGCTGTCCCTTTTACTATTGAGGAAAAGGCTCTTGACCTATGCAGGGAATCTTTCCCTTACGCTGGTCTTATTGTAGTAGATGACATCGAGGCCTATCTGTTTAATCACTCACGGCCTTATGGGAACATTCAGCCTGTTAGAGTGGCAAGAAAACCAATGCAGAAGTTCCAGATTAGCTTGCATTTCACGAGTGTAGAGCAAATGTATAGAGACATAGCGGTAGGTGCCTGTAATAGTCTTTGCTCAAAGGCCTATGAATTAGTTAGAATGAAGAGGATATAAACCAATGAGGCGAGCCTTGCCTATTTGGTATTGCCTACCAGAAATAACAAAGGAGAAGCTGGCACGGATGGATGATGCTTTGACTATACCGCCTCCACAGTGGGTTGACTGGCTTCCAGAAGAGAGCCAACGGGTCCAGACTATACTTGATGATGTGGACTATGATAAGTTTATGAGACAGGCACGCAGTAGGTGAAGTGATGGAGATAAAGTTCAAGAGAGATACCAGTTTTAGGAAGCAGTTCTTCGTGCCTGATAGCTTTGCTCACCCTGCGAAGTTAGATGCACAGCTTCTTATCTGGATTGTGGAGCGATACACAGAGGCTGGGGAAGTTATCCTAGACCCAATGGCAGGAAGCGGGACTATGATGCTAGCCTGCACTCTCGGCCGTAATGTAGTCCTAGTAGAACTTGAGGATAAGTTCTGCAAGATGATGCACGATAACTGGGTGAAGGTGAAGATGCGACCGCAACTAGGCTCTACTATGGGTGACTGCCGAATAATACAGGCTGATGCTCGAGGCCTCGAGGGCTTGTTTGATAGCGCGATATTCAGTCCGCCTTTTGGGGAAGCGATGTCTGGCGGTGGAATAGCTAGATATGGACACTTTCAGGATCCAGAATTAGCACAGAGAGCCTATAGTGCCGAGAATATGAACATCAAAAAGCAGATCAAGAGAGTAGAAGATGGTAAGGCTAAAATGAAACGTCCTGATGTTTTTACCAGCGAGGGCAATAAAGCAGCTAAGGGATTCTTTGAGGGTAATTACTCTCGAGACCCGTCAAACATCGGCAACCTTCCTTATGGGGAGATAGATAAGATAGTTACTAGCCCGCCTTACGAAGGCACAGAGGCTCGGGACAGGTCACAGGAGACTTCCTACATAGAGGATAGAGAGAGAGTCCATGCCGGCGGAAGTATCATTATAGGTAAGGGATACCAAGCTAGGGCTGATAATATCGGGAACCTGAAATCAGTCTCCTACCTAGAAGCTATGCTCCAAGTCTATCAGCAGTGCCACAACGTCCTGAAGCCTCAAGGTCTGATGATACTGGTGACCAAGAACTTCATACGCAAAAAGCAGATAGTTTGGCTGGATGAGGATACCATCAAGCTATGCGAACAAGCAGGGTTCAGCTATCTTGAGAGGCACTACCGCAAACTACCAGCTCAATCATTTTGGAGAACCATTTATCACCAAAAGTATCCCGATGTTGAGAAAATAGAGCATGAGGATGTGCTAGTTTTCAGGAAGTAGCATGACAAAAGACTGGTATTCGCCCCACGCAGTAACACGGTTCAGCAGAGTCCAGGTCAAGTGGCTCCTGCCACTACTGCCCCTTCTGCGCGGTGGTGCCTATCCGCCCAATCCTAAAGACTCTGGCTACACGGATAGAGGTATCAAGTCCAGGCAGTTCAAGGCTGGTGCCAAGTGGGAAATGGCAGCGGGAATTGCTGCTGAGGTTGATGTCCGCATACAGAGGGCCGGCGTAGATGGGCTCATGCTCGAGTTCCTTTACGGCTTTGAACCAGATGATGAGCTGTTTGTGATAGAGCACATAGCACAGTGTTTGAACTTGGAGAGAAAAGAAGTCACACAGCGGGTCCGAAACGCACTTTACTTTGTTTCTGGTCGGGACCGGAAGAAAACCAGCTATGCGCAATACATCAAAGACAATCCCCGGTATCTGAAGATTAAATGAATGAAGCGGATATAATAAAGTTAGTTACATTAGCGTATTGGAGATACGATAGGCAACACATTACAGGTGCAATAGAGTGTGGTGGTGCTGATGTTAAGACTATCAGCAAGAGCTTACTAATTGCTGAGTCAGAAGTAAAGGTTAGCATAGCCGATATGAGGCGTGAATATAAAGCCAAAAGATATAAACATCAGCTTATGTTCGGGGAAGGTTTTAACCGTAGACCAAATGTAAATTACTTTTACTTTGTAGTGCCAGAAAGGTTAAAGCGCAAGGCGTTGGAGGTCATTAGCGAACTTTTTCCGTATGCTGGATTGCTTGTGTGTAGAGACAATATAAAGAACATATACGGTTATTATGGCGAGCCATCGAATATCTATAGTGTCAAGCCAGCCAAGCGTATGGAGAGACCCAAGCCATTGATAGATGAGATACTTCGTATGGGTTCTGCCGCTAGTAATACAGCTATGAGATATGGCAATAAGTTATTAGAGGCGATTGTTGACATAGAGAGAGGCTAGGCATGGCTTACAAGGTAGTTTACCATTGACCTAGCCTCTACCGCTGTCAGATTTGGCTCTCAGTGCGTCAGATTTAGACTTTCTCGTATTGATAGACTCCCTTGATATGGGCGTTGAAGTATTTACCTTTTGACCCAGCATCCAAGAAGTCCTGATAGACCTCTTCCGGGACGTTTGAGTAAGCATAGACGCTGCCACTGTTGAATTGAACCATCAACTGACTGGCTTCTTTGATGTAGGCTATCGCGGCTATGTTCGAGGACTCTACCTCTGTCCATTCTATCGCCATTCTAGCTACCTCCTTTCTTTTCAATACAATAGATACAGAACGAAGACAGCGAAGGGTCAGCTAGGAAGTTATATTTGTGAGAGAAGAGTCTCAGCAATCCGCTCTTGGGTAGACAGTCAATAGACCAATCCCGCGGTGGCAGCGTCTCGGGGATGCCCTCATTCTTTGCACTCCATCTATAGCCGTAGCCACCTATACCATCAAAGTGAAGCACATCACTGCCTCCAGCTAGCCGGCAAACACCTTCACCATCACGGACAGCTACGAAGTCCATTTGTCTGTAACCGCTATCGTGCAGACCATCTACTTCCCAAACCTCAGGTGGTTTTAACCATGAGAAGCGCCTTGATAGCCAAGTCCTCAAATGAAACATGAATAGCGAAGCCTGAGATACATTCGCTGGCATCATAATCAAGCTGTCGAACTCGCCGATATCCTCGTCCCACTTCCTCCCGGGTAGTGCTTCTAATTGCTCTCGAGTCATTTTGTTTATGTCCATGATTCACCTCTCTTTCTTTTGTTTCGTGATGTATACCCGGTTGCAATAGGGGCACAGCGCCCTGTCAAATGCCGGGAACGCTGACACATGGTTTCTCTTGTTAGGGCAGAGATGTGCTTCCATTCAACAGTTCCTTTATCTTGATATTTCCCCGGCGTTTCGCCAGCAGAGCCAGATAGTTGAACACTGCTCCTGCCTTGCCAGTGATTACAAATCCTTTCATGGGTTGGTCTCCTGAGCCCTCAGTTCCCACAAAGCCCAGAATAGAGCCGATTCAAAATCCCGAAGTCCATCCTTGATATACTGCTCAAGCCATTTGTCAAACAGGTATCTGATGGCGGATATTCTATCATGGGTTAGATGCCCCATAAGGTATGTTACCGCTACTTCCCAGGCATACTTGAAGAGGTTATTCAGGTCTATGGGCGGGAATGACTCTTCACTTACACCATCAGGAGACACATAATATGTCGTGATTAGATTGCTACCAAAGAATGAACTATAACTAGCCTCTCGCCTAATATGCCACCCACACCACTCCCAGAACTCTTTAATCTGTTCTTCCGTTGGTTTGTTCATCGATTGATCCTCACGATTTCCCTGACTATTCCCCGGTCTTTCTTTTCCCCCGCCTGGACTTGTGCTTGTAGCTTGCCGCAGACTCTCAGCTCGATACTGAGGCTGTCAACATAAGCTTGGGTGTAGTCGTTGCGGTGCTGCCTAAACCAGTCCCAGCCACATAGAGGTTGATTCATAGTTACCCCCTTTCGTTAGTCCTGTTTCGTGGTTACGTATGTTTTGCCCTTATCCCTAGCCCTGGCGTTCCGTGACCTCATGGTAGAACGCTTAATGTCGAATCTAGTCCCGCCAGTCTGCCGGGCTTTCTTCCCTGTGGTTATGGACATGATTCAGTTCCTCCTGTCTGCTAATCTCCTCTAAGCTCGCCATACTCCAAAGCGTAGTCAAGCCCTAGCCAGAACCCTTCAGCAAAAGAGCCCCCCATGATAGCTACTACTGAGCAGTGGTCCGCTAGAGGGGCTTTTGCCTTACCATAACCCACAATGAATTTGTCGAACGCCTCCCTTAAATTCTCAGGCATAGTGAGCATACAATTCTCAGGGCTATTCTGGTCCAGGAGTTTAGTCAACCTTTCCTGTAGTTCCTCTGGTTCCATAGTATTCCCTCTCCTTTCGTTTTATTCCAATGCCTTGCTGATAGCCTCTTCCTTTGTCCAGTCGGGATGCAGGTTCATAAAGTAGCAGGCTTCCCAGGCTATGATTCTAGCTTGTGCAACTGTATATTCCAAGTCTCGCATCTGGTCGAAGACCTCAATAAACTTCGGGTCACTGCGCCCTGCCTGTGTATTACGCTTTGCTTTCTGTTGATAGTATCCCATGTTTCTGATCCCCTCACTCCCGGGCTGGAACCTCAACTCCAGCCCGGTTGGTCAAGAGATTAGCTGACCGATAAGTGATGTTCGGCTAATACATTCTCAAGTTCAGACTCGAAGCGCTCATGGGGTAGGCGCATATCTTTACTGGAAATCCAGTTAAGATGCTTACCAGTGGTAACAGTCCAGACATTCTCACAACATCTTAGGCTGTGGCCTAGTTCAGCAAAGGCTATGACAGTATCATAACTGAAATACAGGGTCAGCGTGCCTATACTGACAGCCATGGAGTGACCGCCATAGTTGTCTGACTTGTAATGTCCGTAGTTCCACTTCCTAATAGCGGTAGTCATCGGCTTCCCTCCTTTCTTTATTATTTATTCCTTCGGGAACTGGGCGTTGTGCAATGCTTTACTGTCCAGCTCAAGCCGTTGCAGTTCCGGTATTATGTTGTTGAGGCGGCGACTTACGCTGTCCAGTTCCCCGATTAGCCTGGCCACTTTGCGAGTAGTCGGGGACATTGACCTTAGAGTTTTCTTTCGGTATGCCATAAACTACCCTCCCTTCTTGTTATTTCCCGGCTAACCTGCCGGCCAGAATCGGGGAGCTGCCCCCGACTCTCGTTGATAGGTTAGCTGTCGATATACTCAATGTGGGTTGTTGGGGTGTGGCAGTCTGGGCAAGGTCGCCCACTGTCCTCGCCTAGTGGTATCAGGAAGATGATTTCCTTTTGGCACTCTGGGCAATAGCACTTCTGACTCCTCATATCTACTCTCCTTTGACCTTAATAACCATACTATAACCTATCCCCTTGCATTTGTCAAGTCCCTGACTGCACTCATTTTAAGACTGCCACTCAAATACTTTCTAGCCTCAATAACCTTAGTGCTATCACCGCCAATTACCCAGCTCCAAGAATACCCCTGCCCCTACGCCTATTACCCAGGGTATAAAATGACTTGACAAAACCCACTGAACTCTGCTATCCTTCCCTCTTAGCCGTGCCACTGTCACCAAAGACAGGTCTACAGCATGGCTAATGTCGCTGACTTATTAAGTCAGACCTCCTTTCTATATGCCCCGGGTTTACGGCGCCCGGGGCTCGTTAATTCTACTGCTGGTGTCTCTATAAACTATCGGGCGAGTCTTAGGCCGCAGAGGGAAGAAGCTCCGAGCCAGCAGACTTTTTTAATCCCTCAGCCCAGCTACCCGAAAGGGCAAGGAAGAGTGTGCTAACGACTTTTGATAGGCTCACTTGGCTACTGGCCGGGCTTTTCACTTGCTGACTTTTGTGGATTATCTGGGCGTGTTAAGGCTACCAACTTAACCCTTCTAAAAGCACGCCTGAAGGCTATTTACCTGTGAGGCTTAAATCGTGTCAAAAAAAGCAGAAGTAACTAACGCTCATACTCAGTTGATACTCGATGATAGTGCGGCTCACTGTGCTAAGATACTCAGTGACCATGCTAAAGGTCAGAGACAAAAGCTATCCATTACTCGTCAACGTGCCTGTGAGTATGTCATAGACCATGCTATCGGGAAGGCACGCCAGAAGATACAGCTCTCCGGTGGTATCATGACCTATGGTGAGCTGGCCAAGAGCGCCGAGAGTCTTGAGACAAAGCCACGTCCTATCCTCGCAGACGCGGAAGAGATAGCTAACAAGCACACACCGGAGCCGATAGAGAACGACGCTACAAAGGAAGAGGACTCAGAGCCGTAGCTACCGCTGTCGTGCCAGGCGTTCTATGTAGTCCTTGCTCCTGCCCATCAAGACTGACGCTTCAGATGGAGTGAACCCTAGTGACCTAGCCAAGTGGTAATGGCTCATCATTCTCTCGGCCTTCCTCTTCTTGAGGTCAATGGCCTTAGCCTTTAGTTTCTCAAGTTCTCTCCGGTCAAAGTCCTCAATCTCCTGCTGTAGTTCTGGCATATTGAAACCTCCTACATCAGTCTATCATACCTTACTTTGTTTTGAAAGGTCTTGAGGTTATCGTTGACATACTGTCATCAATAACCCTACAAGCAACGAGGTTTCTGCTAACATAATGACAACAGTAATACCTCAAGCTAGTGGAGTTACTGTTAACGGTATGTAAGCAACAACGACATACTATACTATACTATACTATATAAGATAAGAGGATACTATAACAGCAGCAGTTAATGTTTCCGTTAACAGAAAAGAAAACACCGGGGAGATAGGTCACTGACTAACCCCTGGCACCGGCACCCATACCGTCCCTGCCTCTATAGCTTCTTGATAGAGGGGGGAGTGCTTATTATCACGAGACCCTGACATATGATAGCCTCACGAAAACAATTTGTTAATTTAGGTAGTCTCAGAAAGGAGACATTTAGTGCTTAAGCTCATAGCCTTCGCCAAATGGTATTTACCGCAGGCGTTGCTTTTAGATATGAGGTTTAACTGATGAAGAACAGTTTTCTGACGCCATTAATTGTAGAGGTCTTACCGACTGGGAAGAGGTTTCGGTTACACTTTGCGTTTACTTATCTTTGGAAGCCAGATACCATTCCGTTCCGTCTTCCCGCTGGTTTCGAGACGGACTTTGCTTCCATCCCCAGATTTTTTAGAATTATTATCCCTAAGCTGGGCAGATGGAATAAGGCAGCGGTCATTCACGATTACATTTACCAGAGCAGTGTGATTCAGCTTATGCGGTCTGATGCTGATATAATCTTCCTTGACGCGATGACAGATTTAGGTGTGGCGAAGTGGAAGCGTTATGTAATGTATTGGGCCGTCAGAGGTTTTGGCTGGATGGCCTGGAGGAAAAGATGATGGGAGAATGGTTAGCGGCGTTTCTGGCGATAATAGCGATTCTGCTCTGTGGATACGCCCTGCTGAGGAACAGATAAAGGAGGCTTAATGCCCATTTACGAATACCAGTGTCCCCAAGGCCACAAGCATGAACGCCTCAGACCTATGTCCGAATCCTCACTGGTCAGTGTCTGTCGTGTTTGTGGACACTTGGCACAAAGGATAATGTCACTCACTCACTGGTTTATGGGATACGAGTTCCTTAAGTCGAAGTCGGAGAAATCCCCGCCAGCCCCTACCGACTCTGGTTATTACCCCGAGTGGGATGAGGCTTACGCCCCGCAGTGAATTATTATGGCAACAAGTGAATTGGTAAGAACGCCTGAAATGGATCGCAAGATCCGGGAGAAGGCGTTAATCTATCCCGACTGGTGGATTGAAACTGTCCTCGGCGGTAGTCTCTGGCTCATGCAGAAGGCTATCGCTCAGTCCACTTTCTATTACCCCAGAACAACTGTCAGAAGCTGTGAGGCGTCAGGGAAGACCTATGATGCTGCCAGAATAGTCCTCGCCTTCCTCTATAACTTTCCGCCTGCTACCGTCATTACTACAGCGCCTACTAATCGGCAGGTCGAGGATGTCCTCTGGCGTGAGATTAGAACTGCCCATGCCGGGTCAAAAATGGCACTTGAGGGGAACTTAACACGGAAGTCCCTGGAAATATCGGACGACTGGTTCGCTGTTGGCTTCGCTACCGATGAGCCAGAACGGATGCTCGGATACCATAATGTCAATGTGCTGGTGGTCGGTGATGATGCCGCTGGCCTCTCAAACGATATCTTCGGCGCAATCGAGAATCCACTCTCTACCGGGAATACCCATGAACTATTGTTGTCCAACCCTACGCAGTCCGTAGGAGCGTTCAGGGATACCTTTAACTCCGACCTCTATAAGAAATACCATATCTCTGCCTTCGATACCCCTAACCTAGCATCCTTCGGCATTACGCAGCACGATATTGAGTCAGGGGAATGGGAAAAGAGGTGGAACGGCCAGCCACTACCGTATCCCCAGTTAATGAGCCCCGCTAAAGTATCGGAGCGATATAAGAACTGGGGCAAGGGTTCTTACCTCTATGTGGTGTTTATCCTCGGCGACTTCCCGGATGCCGGCGTAAATAACCTGTGCCGGCTTTCCGATATCGAGTCCGCTATGTCGCGGGAGCTTGATAAGAAGGACTACGAGAAGCACATGAGGATTGCTGCCCTCGATGTCGCCCGATACGGGGACGATGAGTGCTGCTTCGCTGTCAGACAGGGTAAAAAAGTCCTCGATACTGTTACCTGGGGACACCAAGAATCGACTTATACCGCAGGCAGAACGGGACGGCTCATCAAGGAATATAGGCCGGTTAGAACTTATGTCGATGTGGTTGGTCTGGGTGCCGGGGTCTACGATATTCTAAAAAAGGAAATCGGCGGAGAGTTCAGGATTGTAGAGTTCGACTCGGGTAAAGAAGCCCTAGACAAAGAGCGATACCTTAACCGCAGAGCCGAAGGATGGTGGGAGTTCAGTAGGAAACTCGCAGACGGCGAACTGGATTTGCCCTCAAGCGATAAGACAAAGGCTCAGTTATCCGATATCAGATATACCTACAATACCAAGAGTCAATTCCAGATAGAAAGCAAGGAAGACGCTAAAGCGCGGGGCAGTAAATCCCCCGATGTCGGTGATGCCATTATGATGACTTTTAATCGTATGCAAGGCCGAGGTGCCCCGAGAGTTCACACATACTAACGAGGAGTAAAGCATGGCAGTAGAATCTAACCTGCAATTAGTCATTGACAAAAAAGCGGATATGGGCGACCTGTTCAAGCGGATGGATGAGGACAAGAAGCTCGCTATCCTTGACCCGTTTGAAATGACAAACCAGCAAGGCCAGAAGACTCCCGATGTTATCAATGTCACAATGAATGAGGCAAAGGTCTTCGCTGACCGCTGTGGTGCCATAATGAACGGCGCTAATATGCAGAGGATTGTCTTCGGCAAAGGTCTTTCAGATAATGATACCACCACCATCGAAGGGTTCTACTACGATATCTATTACGCCAATGACCTCATGCTGGCCAACGCCATCTTCATCAGCCTATACGGATTCCTTATCGAACAGATACTCCATAGGGGCGCGATAGGAGCCAGAATACTAATCAGGGAACAGGGTGATAGATTTATCCCCGAGATATTCCCTATTGATACCAGATACTTTATGTATGAAACTGATTCCACCGGGCTGATATGGGCAGCCCCTCAAATCACCAGGACTAAAGCCCAGATAGAACGGGACTACGGAATTGTCATTAGAGGGGGTAAGACTGCCGTAGTTACCGACTTCTGGGATGATACCGTCAACGAAATCTACATAGACCAGCAGCTGTATAAGGGCGGGTCTCAAACTAACAATGCTGGGAAGTATATTGAGAGACCAACAGAACACGGCTTAGGTTATCCGCCTTTCATATTCCAGAAATCAGGCACGGGACTCCAGAGTTTTATGGATGCCGGGATACTAAAGTATCAGGGCGAGAGTATTTTCGCTCCCAACAGGGGACTCATTCCAGAACTCAACCGGGCGGCTTCTATTATGATGACCCTTACCGATATGAGCTTCGAGGGCGCTCTGACTCTCCATAGGGAAGAACCGGATACAGGCGACAAACCCGAAAGCCCTTATGGCCGTAGAAAAGTTACTGAGCTTGGTGTAACCGAAACATACGCAGCCGTTCCCATCAGCGATGCCAAGAACTCTGCTAGGTTAATTCTAAATATGATAGCGGGGGCTCTCCAGCGCGGCGGTTTGCCGACTATCGACTACGGCACCCTTTCCTTTCCATTGAGTGCTGTGGCTATCTCCAAGCTGACCGCTTCTAAGGATGCCATATTTATCCCGAGACTCCATGCTATGAGCCTCTTCTACCGGGCGGCGTCCCAGATGATTAAGAATCAGTATGTCCAGGGCGGTTATCAGGTCGAGATTGGCGAAGAGGGATACGAAAGGGAATACTCCGTTTCGGATATCGATAAGAAGTTTGCTACCAAATATGAGTTCCACTCCACTTCTCCTGAACAGGACATAGCCAACTACGCCATTGGCCAGCAGGCCATAGCAATCGGTATGTCGAGGCATACTGTGTTTACCGATGTCCTAAAGGTGAAAGACCCTACTGGGGAAATAATGAAAGCCCGAGCTGAAAAGGCTGAACAGGGCGATATTGCCCAGACGCTTTACCTTGTTGGGCATCAGCAGATTGATGATGGTAAGGATTTCCTTGCCAGGATGACTCTTCAGCAGCTTGAGATGGTGCTGCGAGCCAGGGCTATGGGTGGCACGATGGGATTGGAACCAGCAAAGGGGGGCATCGCTGCAGGGCAAATGGTTAAGCCGATGGTTCCGTTGATGGATCAGGAAGGTGGCGGTGCTGGCAGACCACCTCCTGAAGAAGAAACGATGGAGCCAGAAGAAGCAGAGCGAAGAACTGAACGGCGTGAAGAAACTGTAACACGAAGCAGAGCGGAGGAAAGCTAATGCCTAAACTTACCCATGAGGAGTTTGACCGTAGGGTAACAGAAGCTATGAAAGGTGGAACGGCTCAAGGAAGACAGAGGTTTTCCCCAAGTGTTGAGAGAATGAGGCAGACTGCCAGAAGACCTGCCTCTAGAAGACCGCAATTACCTATGGCCAGGAGACCCAAACCTATTCAGGCAAGGTGATAGAGTGACGATTGATGTCGGAATAACAACAGGATATTGGCGACGAGACCCAGTGACAGGCGAAAGGACATGGATTGAAGGCCACTATCCGCCAAAGAAGCCGAGACTGCCAAAGGAAGAGGAAGGTGTCATCCCTGAAGAAGAGGAACCTGTTGTCCCAGAGATTGAGGAAGCTCCTCTGTTGGAGATTGAAGAACCCCTCTTCCCAGAGGTTCCTGTATTTGAATTGGAAGAGATAGCTGGTCAGTATGATGTGTCCGCTGAGAGATTCATTAGACAGGAGCAGTTATCTCAACTCGCTTTGCCCCCAGAGGAAAGAATCGAGGGCTGGAATATACCCTTTGAGCAGTATCTAAGCTGGGAACAGGCCAGATGGCTTGGGTTCGATGTTCCTGAAGGTTCTCTGGTTCTGGTGACACCTATGGCTGAAGGCGAACCAGCCTTCTTCTTGATTGCCCAACCAGCAGAAATACAGGTTTCGCCCCTTAGCGATGACCAGAAATTACTTTATGCCGAATATCAGAGAACAGGCGGGACGCTTGATGTAAACGCTTGGATTCTTGCGGGAACCCCGCTTAGACCTTCCTCGGAATATGAGGATACTCTCGCTGTGGTCTATCCCGAAATGTTTGACCCGACTGGCAGCTACGGATTTACGCTGGACGAAATACCGGTTATGGTTTTCAATCGCCTTCGTGATTGGGCGACTGAGGACTACGGTGGCTTCGTTGAGAACCTGTTTGAACGAGTTGGTGTAGAAGAGGGTGAGAATGTTCTCCGACTTCTGGGCGTTACTGAGGAGTATATTCTGCTGGCACTTGGCCATGAGGAGCAAGAAGCTCGGATAAATACTATCATCAGTGAGGTCTTCCCAGACTTCGATAACATTGAGGACTTTACCCGGTTGCTGGAAGACCGTTGGGACCTGTTTATTGAGACAATAGAGACTGGTGGCGGTAGCACCAAGAAACGGCGATTGCTCGAACTTATGGGATATAGCCCGGAAGACATTAACCAGATGTTCAGCAGGGCAAGGGTTCTTGTCGATATCGATGGTGTCAGTAGATTGGCTATCATCGATATTCCTAATCAAGCTGCCTACGATAAGGGCGGGAATTACCTCGGGACATATAATCCTGTCACACAGGAGTTCACCAAGGAGCCAGAGCAGAGTAGACTAAAGGATTTCTGGGACTGGTTTTCATTCCAGTCAAGAACCTACTGGGAACTTGGTGAGAACTTTATGCTGTCAGTATTGCCGGAGATAATCTATCCCGAGATGCCAGAAGGGTATCTGGGCGGTTTGGGCGATTTTCTGAATGAAACCAATCGCCAGATGAGGGAAAACTTCAGGTGGCTTTTCGCTGAGAATAAGAGGGAGCAGGAAGAATGGGTGAGGAAACACCCTGAGATGGTGGCTCCTATCGAATATCAGGAAGGAGCCTTTCAGCACCCTGAACTGCTGCAAGACCCTATGTATTATGTCTATGAACTGGCAAACATTCTTCCGTTCATACTTGCTGCTGCTGTTGGAACTCTAGCAACTGGCGGTGTCGGTTGGCCTGCCATATTTGCAACAGCATCCATAATGACTCCGATCGAAGGCCAGGCCGTATATGAGGACTTGATAAACGCTGGTGCCCCTAGAGATAAAGCAGCGCAACTGGCTCTTATTGCTGGTGGGATTATGGGCCTGCTGGAAAGTGCTGGCAGAATACCGCTTCTCAAGCAGATTAGTCCGTTGCTGTTCGGGCAGTTCAAACGCAGAGCTATTTCTGAATTGGCCAAGAAGTCCCTGCTTGAAACTATCAAGAGATTCGGCAGGGATTTTACGATTAGCCAATTTTCTGAGGTGGTAACGGAGGTTGCCCAGGAAATAGTCAGTAATGTGGCTGTCAGTTTCTACGATGAGAACAGGAGTATTATAGAGAATGTCCCAGACATAGCCGTTAAGACTGCTGTGGCTACTCTTGGACCTTCGCTGTTTGGCGCTGGCGTGTCCGTGAGAATGGTTAGACCATCACAGACTGCGGGATTGACTGATGCCCAGATGACAGCGAAGGGTTGGCTCAAAGACCTGCAAAGCGGTAAGTGGTTTGAAGTCCTCAAGGGCGAAGAGGGATTTGTCCGATTGCCCGGGGAGCCTGAAGAGGTAGGTAGGGCTGAGAGGGAAAGACTGGAAATTGTGAGGGAAGATAAAGCTCGTGTGGCAAGGGAAATTGAGGAAGGAACGATAGAAAGGGCTGTTGGTAATAAGCAAATTGAATCTCTAAATATCGAGATAGCTAATCTTGAGAAGCAACTGGAGGCTCTCACTAAAATCCCGCTACCCGAACCTGCTATGCCCGAACCTGGATTACAGCCTTCAATGTTTGGCGAGCCTACGATAGAAGTCAGACCGCCACCCAGAGCGGAGATAGTCCAGATTTCTATGGATGAACAACTAAAGTTAGAGCAGGCCAGGCGAGCCGAAGCAGAGATGCCACCACTCACAGCCGAAGCGATACAGGCTTTTGAGTTAGAGGCGGAGATAGAGGGGTTGAGGGTAACTCTGGAGGCTGACCGTGTTGCTCAATACAGGTTTGAGCAGACAGTAACTAGAAAGGTCAAGCAACCCGATGGCACATATAAGCTGATTCAGACAACACGGAAGGTTGGGCTTGAGAGTTTAATCTCTATCCGTGAGCAAGCCTTCCCCGAATACTTCACTGTAAAGCAAGCTCAGATGCTTAATCCTGAAAAAGCCTTTGAGACATATACACAACCGGGCACTCGCCAGTATAACAAAGTCCCCAGAGATGTTGTCCTTGACCAGCTTACTAAAGAGTTCAATATGACCCCCGATGAGATTGCCGATAGAGTAATGGCAATACGGCGCGAGAGGGCAAGGATTAAAGAAGCGGAGACCCAGATTGGCAGAACCTTTACCGAAAAGCCTCTTACTCGAAGAACTGAACTAAGCACCGAAGAGGTTACTGAGAACTGGAGTATTGTCGGTCAGCCCAAAATGACACTGAAACAAGCTAGGGCTCTTGCTGGTTTCTTCGGGGAATATGTTATCAGTGGGACTTCCCTGACAGCCTGGGAGATGACCAGAGAACTCAGGCGAGAATCGATGACTGTCAAGGCTGAGAACCTGAAGGCGAGAGCACAGGAGTTAATCGTTACTCAGGGTCTTGAGCCAGAAGCGGGGATGAGGCAAGCGATAAGTGAAACCTTAGCTGGTGAATTGCCTGTCGCCAAAACGGAATACTTGCAGGATATGAGTAACGAACTGCGGTCGGCTCTCTTCACTATGATATATCACAATAAAGGGATGCAGAAGTATCCTCTGGAGATGGCTTCTACTGTTACCGCTCTAACAAACGCCTTGACTGGTAAGGCAATACCGAGACTAAGGGGTAAAGGAACTCTCTTATTCCCTGAAGGCGGTTCTGCCTGGGATAGATTGAACTATGTGTTCGGTAAGCAACCGAGAGTTATGAAGGCAATCGACAAGATGACCTCTGAACGGAAGTCGGCATGGAATATCATTGAGGCTTCCTACGAGGTCACAGGCAAAGACCCCATACCGATAGACCAGGAGATGGCTGATTATCTGAGGAACTTAACTGATAGACCGGATGCTGTGGCCAACCTGATGCGACCTAAGACTTTAGAGCCAGGTGTCAAGCCAAGCCGTGAACAGAAAGTCAGCAGCCTCCAAGTGACTGATTTACGGACTCCTGCTGATTTGGAATTTGCCAAAGCAGAGCTTCAACTCGCAACGCAGTTGGCCGAAGGTAAGATTACCTTTGATGAGTTTCAGCTTAAACGGATGCAGGCTAGGGATAAGGCATACCCGTTGCCCCCGAAACCGCCTTACGAGCCACCGATTGAAAGTGCTATAAAGGAGATACCACTCTGGCCGACACCGGCCAGAGATATGCTTATTAAAATCCTGAAGGAGATAGGTTGGAGCCCCGTTGACATCGGTAACTTTCTACGAGCTAACAAGGCATCCTTCGACTTCTCATTCTGGAGACAGCAGGCACCGCTTATTCTTAATCATCCTGTCTCCTTTGTTCAGGCCAATGTGAAAGCGTGGAGTGCTATGTGGAGCCAGAAGGCTGCGGAGGCATCCTGGGAGAGAATTAGTCGGGATCCACTGTATCAGTATTATGAACAGGGCAAGCATGACTTTCTGAGACCACTCACTTTGGCAAAGGGAACTGCTCAGTGGAGAGGCGTTGAGGAGTTTGGTTATCTGACTGGTGAAAGGCTTATCCCTCGCCTGACAGAGAAGATACCGTATGTCAAAATATCTGCCAGAGCATTTATTACTGGTGCGAATGAGCATAACTGGCGGATATACAAAAACCACTATAAGGCTATGGTTAGGGTGAGTGAAAGGATTGCCTCTGGTGAGATAACACTGAAGGTTGGCGAAGCGTTTGATATTCAGAAACAGATGGATGACTTTGCCACTATGCTTGCCGACTTCACTGGGAGGGCAGAGATGGGCAAGGCTGCGCCATTAGCTCCTGCCTTGAGTTCATTCTTCTTTGCACCAAGATTGGCACTGGGGAGACTACTAACACCGAGACACCTCGTATCAGCTAACCGTTATGTGAGAGCAGAGGCATGGAGAAACCTTGTTACATTCGTTGGAGGGTTTGGTGGGATAGTCTTGATGGGTGCTATGCTCCGCTTCTGGGAGGTAGAGAGAGACCCTCGTAGTGCCGAGTTTATGAGTATCCGTATCGGCAATATCAGGATAGACCCTTGGGGCGGTTACAGACAGTATCTAGTGTTCCTGACCCGCGTTATTACTGGGACAGGGCTATCCAGTGTAACTGGTGCCGAATATGATGTTGACCCTCTGGGTGCAACAACGCACTTCATAAGGGGCAAGGCATCGCCCTTGGCTGCTATTATAGCCGACTTCTGGACTGGGAGAACCTTCATCGGCGAAGAGGTTGATGTAGCCAATAAGAAACAGTGGATTGAAAGAATCGCTCCATTTGCCATTATGGACATATACGAAGCCTACATCGAAGACCCTGATATGGCTTGGCGAGTGGCCATACCAGCCATCGTTGGTATGGGCGTTCAGACATACACTGGTGACTGGGTTGAGAACTGGCCTAAACTGGGATTGCCAAAGTATTCTGAGAATCTCGCTTACGGATTAACCGAACCATTTTACGATACGGCAGACTTCTGGAGTGATACTTCCTCTCAATTTGCCGATGTAGACCCAGCTACTCTAACAGAGGTAAAGGGCTATCCAAATTACATCACGGCGATTGCTGAAGCGAGGATTATCAACGAGTATCTCTTGACCTTGCCGAGTGAGAAGCTATCTTCAATGAACGCTGACCCGGCTGTAGGAACGACCTTTGCTCAGTATTACCAGATGTGGCGTGACAGGGAGAAACTGGTTGCTGCTGGTGACAAGGCTGAGTGGACGATAAGAGAACTACAGCCAGACGGCAAATACAAAAAGATTACATATAAGGGTGAGGAAGCAGTAGACGCCTTTGACCGAGATGAGAGAACTAGAAACGCTGAAAGGGGCAATTTCTCCCAAAGGCAGTTTGCCCTGCTGAACCAGTATTGGGCGATTAGTGACCGCAGGGAGCAGGCGGAGTTTCTTAAAAAGCATCAGGCTGAAATAGGAATTAACCCGCGACAAGAGTATCTCAGAACTCACCCGAAAGAGAACGCAGAACTGGCTATTTGGGGACAGACCAAGATACTTACCAGAGAAGCGTTCAGTGAGTTCAACAGCCTAGTTAAACAACTGGATATACCGGACAACGCCTTGCCCAAACTTACAGTGCCACCCGAAACATCGTGGGATACCCATATCGCCTATGAAGAGATGGTCACTGAGGGAACTCACGGTAGCGTTGAGGCGAAACTCCTGCTACTCAAAGACTATCTGGATGCTGAAGAGGCAGGAGTTGAGTCGTATATTGGCTGGCGGGCTGATGCAGGGGAACCCCTGTCAATCCCTGACAACCCACTGGAATACTACCAGTTAAGAGTTGATAATGCTGAATTGTTTGATAGGCTCGAAGAGGCTCAGGACGCTGACGATGAAGAAGAAATAGAGGCTATCAGAGCCACT
>Ga0209991_10000076_pt1 | contig 41532 bp, 34 predicted proteins | sample ChitaG_FD_183167 | JGI IMG/M metagenome (GOLD analysis project Ga0209991, IMG submission 183167) | Deep subsurface microbial communities from South Pacific Ocean to uncover new lineages of life (NeLLi) - Chile_00310 metaG (SPAdes)... | ecosystem: Environmental > Aquatic > Marine > Oceanic >... | reverse complement strand
TGCCAGCGGCGATAAACACCATATCAGCACCCTCAACGAGGTCTTCGATTATGTTGCGGCTTTCTTCAGCTGCTTTGGTTCCAAGCTTATGGTCGCCACCGGCGCCCAAACCCCTGGTCAATTTCTCGCCCAGTTGAATTCTGGTGGGAGCTTCAGCCAGAGCCAGCGCCTGGCCATCGGTATTCATGGCCATGAAGTCAACGCCCTTTATCTCCTCGCGGACCATGCGAGTAATGGCATTGCAACCGCCGCCGCCAATGCCAATGGCTTTGATTCTTGCTGGAGTTGGAGTATAAATTTGTTTTGCCATTCTAACCTCCTTTCACAAGTCAGGCACGAAACAGCTTTCTAATTAAACTCATAAAGCTGCTCCAAGTACCAGCTCTTTTTTCTCTGTAAGTTGATCCTTCCTTGCCTCGCACCTGCCATAAAATCAGTCCCAGGGTGGTAGCATAAGAAGGATCATGCAGGATATCGGAAATGCCATAGACGCCCATACTCAAAGGTCGGCCTTTGCGCACCGGAATTCGCAACAGTGACTGTCCTAACTCGTCAAGCCCGGACAGATTGGATGTGCCACCGGTGAGCACTAAACCACAGGGCGCCAGGGTCTGATAATCGCTGGTGGGCATCTCCAGCAATATGAGTTGTAGCAACTCCTCCATTCGAGCCCGGATAATACTGCATAGGTCTTTATAAGAGGCGCTATGACCATTCTCGATACCCACCTGGACTGTTTGGTCCATATCTAAAGTAGGTGTGACATTGCCATATCTCTTCTTCATCTTTTCCGCAATATTAAAAGGCAGGCCCAAGCCTATGGAGATGTCGCTGGTTACCTGGTAACCGGCTACTGGAAGGATACCGGTGTGATAGATGCTGCCATTCTTAAATACCGCTATATCCGTGGTACCGCCGCCGATGTCAGCCATGATAACACCTGATTCTCTTTCCTCCGGAGTCAATGATGCTTCTCCACTAGCCAGAGGCTCGAGGATGAGGTCCTCAACATCAACGCCAACACTGCGGACGCATTTGGCCAGGTTTTGTATCGAGGTTACTGAAGCAGTGACGATATGGGTTTCTACATCTAACCTGGACCCATGCATGCCTACGGGCTGTCTCACTCCCTCCTGTCCATCCAGGGCGTAAGAGCGAGGAATGGCGTGGAGCACCTTCTTTCCCTCAGCGACGGTGATATTACGAGCCGCAGATAGCACCCGTTTAAGGTCTCGAGTACGCACCAAGCGATCATCTCGGGGGATAGCTACCACCCCCCGATTATTCAGGCTGCTTATGTGCCTGCCGGTAACTCCAACATAGGCAGAATCTATACGTATGCCGCTAATTCTTTGAGCTTCCTTCACTGATGCGGCAATGGACTGTTTGGCTTCATCCATATTGACGACGATGCCTTTGTGCAGGCCGCGACAGGGAACGACTCCTACTCCTAAAACTTCAATGTCGTCTTCCGCCTTGATATTAGCCACGATGGTGGCTACTTTAGTTGTGCCCACATCAATAGCTGAAATGATTTTCTTTGCCATGTTCACCTCCTTTTTTGTTGAGGATGCTGCCTAGTTGAGTCGCTCGGCTATCCTTAATTTAGCGCTACGGCTGCGTGGGTTGGATTCTATCTCCAACGAGGTAGGTTTAATAACCTTCCGTGAAATGAGCTTCAAGGTGGACACATGCCCACAGCGACAAATTACTGTTCCCGGGGGGCATAGGCAGCTGCTGGCTGCGTATCGCATGAATTGTTTAACTATACGGTCTTCCAGAGAATGATAACTGATGACTGTTAATCTCCCCCCCGGTCGAAGGAGGTTAATAATTTGTTTGAGAGCCAGCTCCAGATTCTGTAGTTCACTGTTGACCGCGATGCGAAGCGCCATAAAGGTTCTTGTGGCAGGGTGAATTTTGGCACGCTTGCCACTTGAAGCTTGCTCTACCAAGCTGGCAAGCTCCACAGTGGTGGCGATAGGGCGATTTTGAACGATATACCGCGCTATCCGCCGGCTGTGACGCTCTTCACCGTATTTTTCTATGAGCTTAGCCAACTCTTGCTCAGAAAAGCTGTTAACGATATCCGATGCGGTTAACCCTTGCCCGGGATCGAACCTCATATTTAGGGGAGCATCGAGGTGGAAGCTGAAGCCACGTTCGGCTGTATCCAGTTGCAGAGAAGAAACACCAATGTCGAAAAGAATACCATCAACTGGATGAAAATGGTATCTTCCGCAGATAGCCTCAAGGTTAACAAAGTTATCATTAACCAAAGTAACTGCTTCGCCATAGTCGCTAAGTTTATCTTGACTTACTTTGATGGCTTCGGGGTCAGCATCAATGCCTAAAAGTCTTCCTGAGGGTGAAATTCTTTCCAGTATCGCTGCCGCATGTCCCCCCAGACCAACAGTGCAGTCAACGAAGTAACCTCCTCGCTGAGGCCGCAGCCCTGCTATAACTTCATCAAGCAGAACAGGCACGTGGACGGGTAAGGACATGGCGACGATCATTCACTATGCTCCAAAGCTCTCAATTATCTCCGACGCTTGTTCTTCGGCCAATGTTTTCGCAGCCTGCCATTCACCTTCACACCAGAGTTCAACACAGTTATTGGCACCGACAACAATCGCTGTGTCACCAACCCCGGCGTACTCGCGCAGGGGAAATGGCAATGTTATCCTGCCTTGCCCATCGAAGGAGGTGCTGAAGGCAGAGCCGAAGATAGCGCGATTTAACTTCCTTAAGTTAGCTGGAGTTACTGCCTTGGCAGCCAGGCTGTCGGACAACCTTTTCCACTCAGCTACAGGGTAAACAGCAATGCATTTCTCTCCCATCCCCTTGGCTAATATCACGCCCTCCCTCATCTGCCGCCTGAATTTTGGCGGCAGAGGCACTCTTCCCTTTTCATCAACCTTATATGGATACTCACCAAAAAACATCTTGCCCTCCTTGGTTCTCCCCCAAGCCCCCCAATCTTGCCTCGTTTACTCTACCTGTTATTCCCTTGCTTACCCTCTTTCCCCACATTTCCCCACATTTCCATTATAAACCTTATTATTATTTTGTCAATACCTTTTGGCGCTTTTTTGAATTTTTGAACAAATTTTGTCTTGGGGATTGAGAAACAGAGTGGTGCTATATATAGCCCAATGGATACAGTGCTCCCTGAGAGCCAAAGTCACCGGAGGAAAGAACGGAGACTTTCTTTTACCGCCACCTGCATGTTAAGATATGCACTTCGAAGGTTTTTATTGGGGGAATCCATGCGCATTGATATTTTATGTCTCTTCCCTGAAATGTTTGCCTCTCCACTCGAGCAGAGCATCATCAAGCGTGCGCGGGAGCGAGGATTGGTGAATATCGTGATTCATGATATTCGCGACTACACCCATGATAAACATCATACTGTGGATGACTATCCCTATGGTGGTGGACCTGGCATGGTGCTCAAGCCCGAGCCTATCTTTGAAGCAGCGGAAGCGCTAAAACAGCAACTTTGTGCGAGTGAGATGCCTATCATGCTACTCACCCCTCAGGGCAGGCTTTTTTCTCAATCTATTGCTCGAGAATTAGCTCTCCTTCCTCATCTGGTGTTAATTTGCGGCCATTACGAAGGTTTAGACGAGAGAGTGTGTGAACATTTAGCTACTGATGAAATCAGTATCGGGGATTATGTGCTTAGTGGGGGGGAATTAGCTGCATTGGTCGTGGTGGATGCTATCGTTAGACTTATACCGGGAGTGCTTGGCTCACAGGATTCAGCCAGCATTGATTCTCACAGCAATGGGCTTTTAGAATATCCCCAATATACCAGACCCCAGGTATATCGGGGTTGGCCAGTACCCTCGGTCTTGCTTTCAGGAAATCACGGTGAAATTGCTCAATGGCGACGCCGTCAGGCAATTCTGCGGACGGCGAAACGACGCCCTGACCTCTTGGAGAAGGGCAATCTCTGCGATGAGGAAAAGAAATGGATGTTAGAGAATTTGTTAAACCCAGAATGAATCCCAACATTCCTCAAATTTCCCCGGGCGATACAGTCAGGGTTAGTTTGAAGACTGTGGAAGGGGATAAAGAGCGGCTGCAACACTTCCAGGGTGTGGTGATTAGAATGAGGAAGGGTGTGGATGGTGGGAACTTTACAGTGAGGAGGGTATCTTACGGCATTGGAGTGGAACGTACTTTCCCTTTCCAATCTCTCTCGGTGCAAAATGTAGAGGTACTCAGGCATGGAGAGGTGCGCCGAGCCAAGCTCTATTATGTGCGCAGGCTCAGCGCTAAGCGGGCTCGACTTAAAGAAAGGCGAGAGAAGGTAATAGAGCAAGCCATGCCTCAAGAAGAGCAACAACAGGAAACAGAACAGACCTCTGAATGAACTACGCCGGGGTGGCAGTCAATTCACCCCGATTGCATCGGGGTCAAACCTTTTGCTACGCCATACCGCCAGGGCTCAATCTTAGTGCCGGACAAGCAGTATGGGTGCCCTTTGGCTCCAGGGTCATTCAAGGGATTGTGCTCTTGCTGTCAGACGAGCCATCGGTTGCAGAAACTAAGGAAATCGCTGGCATTGTTGCTGATTGTCCTTTGCTTTCCCCGATACAAATAGAGCTTGGCCGGTGGATAAGCGAACATTATTGTGCTCCCCTTTTCGATGCCCTGGCCTTAATGTTGCCTCCGGGATTTGAGAGACGAACCGTTACTTACTTTCAGCTAACAGCCCCTGATTTAATCAGGGGCCAGGGGGATTTGCCTTTAACACCGGAGCAAAAGCAAATTCTTCGTATAATCGGAGAAAAAAAGAAGACAAGCCTGCCTGAGCTAGAGAAAGCAATTGGCAAGAGAAAAGCCAGACAAATCACCGACCAGTTGCTGGACCGTCAGCTAATTTCCCAAACTCTGGAGTTGGAGAAGGCAAAGATAGAGCCCAAAACACTTCCTTATGTAAGGCTACTAGCTGACAAAGAAGAAATTGAAGCGGCGAAGGCTCGTCTGAATAAGTCTCGAGCTTATAAACAGGCGGAGCTCTTGGAATTTCTAACCGAGCAGACCCGACCTATTTCAGTCAGCGAACTGAGGAAACGACTCAATTGTTCCCTTGCCACTATCAAAGCCCTGGTGAGGCGTTGTTTGATCTCAGTGGAAAGGCTCAGGGTAAGACGTGACCCCTTATCTCACCTCAGTCTAACAACTTCTCGGGCTCCGATTCTCACTCCGTCTCAACATGCTGCGTGGGAGTCGATCCGTAACACCATTGTGAGGGAGCAACCTGGCAGCCCGCCGGTTTTTCTCCTTTTTGGCGTTACTGGCAGCGGCAAAACTGAGATTTACCTGCGGGCATTAGCCCATGTTATTGCTGCTGGCAAGCGAGGTATTTGCCTTATTCCGGAAATCGCTTTGACCCAACAAACAGTGGAGAGATTTGCTAATCGATTCCCTGGGCGTGTGGCTGTGCTGCATAGTGGGCTTTCTCCGGGAGAACAGTTTGACGAATGGCAATGGATAATGGAAGGGAACTGCGATGTCGTCATCGGACCGAGGAGTGCCTTATTTGCCCCTCTGTCCAATCTCGGTCTTATTATTATTGACGAAGAGCATGAGTGGGCGTACAAACAAGAAGATAAAATACCTCGCTATCATGCCCGAGATGTGGCTATTAAATTGGCTCAACTCAGTAACGCTGTCGTCATTTTGGGCAGTGCTACCCCTGATGTTGGCAGTTTTCATAAGGCACAGCAGGGTGAATATCAACTTGTAGAGCTAAAAGAAAGAATTACTCCTCGTGGTTATTCTCCCCTCCCCGAAGTAAGCATAATAGATTTAAGGGAAGAACTTAAAGCTGGGAACACAAGCTTGTTTAGCCGTTCCTTACTAGCTGCCATGCAAGAAGCTCTGGCGAAGAGCGAGCAGATAATTCTTTTCCTCAACCGTCGGGGTACAGCTACCTTTGTGCGATGCCGTAGCTGTGGCTTTGTCTTTCGTTGTCCCCGCTGCTCCATAGCCTTTACTTATCATTCAGTGGAGAAAAGGCTGATTTGTCATCGTTGCCGATATTCTATTCCAGTACCCCAAAGCTGTCCACAGTGTTTCCGGCGTCATCTCAGGTTCCTGGGCATTGGTACACAAAGAGTAGAAGAAGAGACGGGGTATTTCTTTCCTGAAGCAAGGTTACTTCGCTGGGATAGGGATGTGATTACCAGAAAATATGCTCATGAGGAGTTGCTGAAGGACTTGCGGGACCATAAGGCGGATGTGCTTATTGGCACCCAGATGATAGCCAAAGGGCTGGATTTGCCTCAAGTGACCCTGGCGGGGATAATCAGTGCCGATACCGGCCTGAATTTCCCCGATTTCCGAAGTAGCGAACGCACTTTTCAACTCCTGTGTCAAGTAGCTGGCAGGGCTGGTCGTGGGGTTAAAGCAGGAAGGGTTATCATCCAGACTTATTCTCCCGATAACTACGCTGTTGAAGCTGCTGCCAGGCATGATTATGTTGGTTTTTATCGTAAAGAAATAGACTATCGGCGCCAGTTCAATTATCCCCCTTTTAGCCAATTAGTCCGCCTGGTTTATAGCCACACCAATGAGGCGTTGTGTCGCCGTGAGATGGAGAAGATGCGCCTAATTCTTGAGGAAAGGGCGAAAGAGCATAAGATTGACTTTCCCGATGGAGTCGGGATAATTGGTCCGGTACCTGTTTTCGCCTTTCGAGCTAGGGGCAGGTATCGCTGGCAACTATTCCTGCGCGGCTCTGATTTGACCCGAATGTTATCCCAGCTCACCTTGCCATGGGGCTGGACTATAGACGTTGATCCTGTAGGGATAGTGTGATTTTGCGAAACCATCGGCAGACCACGAGGTCAACTCCATTTTTCTCCACCCCACCCGTCATTGCGGGGCACGACAGTGTCAGAGCAATCTTTTCCCCTCTGTCGTTGCGAGGAGCATAGCGACGAAGCAATCTCCAGAGATTGCCACGCACCTTTCGGGTGCTCGCAATGACGAAAGACTATGGTATTTTTAGTCGTTGAGCGCATAAAGTGAGAGCCGAGGCTGGCCTCGGCCCTCACAGCGATTGTCTTCACCCCCCAACGCTCAATTAGTGCCCGAGAGTGCTGTTGCGCTCATGGGCCTCACGCTGACCATAAATTGTGGCTCCAAGTTAATATAGCTACAATGGGGTCAACAAAGCCCACCCTCACCGCTGTTCTTAGAATTTCGTGTTGGGAGATGAAGTTGGCTAAGGGAGGACTGGTTTTATAATAGAGAGATACAAACTTGGCGCCTAGGCTGTTAGGCAGCAGAACCGCGTCCCTGAATTCTCTCAAGATGTCTAGTTCCCCTGCGGTATCGGTACCGTAGGCTGCGGTGGCGATAAAACAACCTCCCGGAAGTTCCTCCCCACTTTCATAACCAACATCATTAAATCCTCCTCCTTGCAGGTAGTCCAGGGATGGCGTGGTGTCCTCTGTTATTATTGCCCAAATATAATTGCTGTCGGTATTGACTCCGCTGTTTAAACACTCCTTCCACACGTCGCCGTCCAACCAGGAGAGCCGCAGCGATTCTTCGTCAAAGTCTTTTACTTCAGCATCGGTATAATAAAGCCTTATCTCGATCTCGGTGACTTCCGTAGTATTGGCAACGTAGACATCGATATACTTACCCATTGTGCTGAAGCCGGTTGGAGGGGGCCCGCCGGGATTATCTTCATACCGAGCCACGGTTACAGTAGCTGTGCCGTCTACCACAACCTCGGTGTCAGCTTCATCCCTGGCATCAACGGTGCCGACATCGGTTACCGTCTCTGTCTTAGCAGCTACTACCCCAGCCTCCAGCCAGGGCTCGAAATCCACATTATCGCTAGGATCGTAAATAACGTCGCCCGAACCGTAGGGGTTAAGTGATTCATGGTTAGGCCCGCTGGCATGGCCCCACCAGTTGTGGGTGGCATCCACCGTCTCGCTTAAATCGTTCCACAAACCATACCCATTGTCGACGATGTTGTTGAATTGAGCTTCCAGGATAGAATCATCGAAAACCCATATGCCTATTTCGTTCTTAGAGATAGTGGACCCTGTCATCTCTACAGTAGAGGTGTCTACATCACCTATGATAGCCACACCCGCCCCTAATTCGGTGCCGATAATGTTTTCCACAGTCAGGTCAGCAATGCTCCCTGTGCTGTCAACGTAGGCGATGCCGACAATCACTTCTTCTTCGCTGAGTTCGGTTCCATCGAAGTCGATACCCTCAATATTGATGTTTTCTGAGTAATACACCGCAGCCATGACCCATGCCTCATATATTGGCCCGACATCCGAAGCGAGGACTGCGGTAGTAACGGTTGCCCCCTCAGTGCTGATTATGTTTATATTTGCCTTACCGTCCACTATGAAGGCATCGTATTCCCCCGTCGCCACCATGATGGTGTCGCCATCCTCGCTAGCATTTAGGGCTGCCTGGATAGTGGGGTATACACTGGGCACATGTCTAATGGTGTCAGCCAAGACCGGCGACGCCGTCGCCAGACCCAGGCTCACCACCAGCACCAGGGCAAACAGGATACTAAATATCTTTTTCACTCTTCACCTCCTTGGCAACAATTATTTCCTTAAGATCCTTATCCTTCCGCAAATCCTTTTCGCTCTTCACCTCCTTTGTAACAGTTCACTTTCCTCAAAATCTTCATTGGGATTGCTCTAACTCCGATGGATACCTCTAGCGATCTCGTGGTGCTCAAGATTGATGCTACACTCATGACTCTGTCACCGACCATAGGCTGTGTGTCCAGCTTAATATCTTCACAATCGGGTCAACAAAGCCTACCTTCACCGCTGTTCTCAGGGCCTCGTTTTGGGAGATAAAATCGGCTATTGGGGGACTGGTTTTATAATAGAAGGATACAAACTCGGCGCCCAGGCTGTTAGACAGCAAAACCTCGTCCCTGAACTCTCTCAGGATGTCTATTTCTTCGGCTGTGTCGGTACCATAGGCTGCGGTGGCGATGAAGCACCACCCAAACGGCCCGAAATTGAAGTTGGCCGTTATATAATAGTCGTCGTTCATAGTGATATTGGTTGCGGCGGAGTTGACATCCGTGATAGTGCCCACATCTCCAGTCCACTGGACGAAGTTATAGAAAGTATCTGTAATCGCTATCAGGTCAACCTTTGTTCCAGGCTCATAGGTGAAAGTTCCCTCACCGGGGATGACCACTGAACCCCCACCAGTGCTGGAGATTTCGAGGGTGTATAGATAAGCCGTCAACCAGGGGTCAAAGTGGACATGTTCCGAAACAGCAGCTCCAGTGCCATTCGCAATCATGCTGGTAACAGGATCGGTCACGCCACCGCTGGGCCCGCTGGGATGGCCCCACCAGTTGTAGGTGGCGTCAACGATAACGGCGCTGTCTTCGACGTAGAGCCCGTAATCGTCGTTTCCAGCCAGGTGGTTGGAGTTGATGAGCACGATGCTGTCGCCGGCAACGGACTCCAGGTAGATTCCGTAGTCATTTTCGTGGATTTGATTATCCTCGATGGTGGCGGTGCTGTTGTCCAGCAGGCCGCCGCGGGTCGTTATGCCATCTACAGCACCAGCGAGCACATTGTGACTGATGGAAACCTCGCTTTCGTTGTCGATGGAAAGCGATATAGCAAAGTCACCATCATCAGCATCGACGGTGAACCCAACATCATCCCCACCAAGGAAGACTATCTCAGCATCCAGTTCTATACTGACAGAGCCGGTAATAGTGGTCACTTCAATCCCGCCTGCCGAGTGGAGGTTCAGGGACTTGTCAATATTTAGGTTTTCCTCGTATTCCCCTTCCGTCACTATGATGGTGTCACCAGGGTCTGCCCCATCAATGGCGTCCTGGATAGAACTTGTCGTGTCCACGCCCCAGGTCATCGGCTCGGTGCCGAGCTCGGCGCCCAGCCACGGCGAATAAAGTACCTTTGTGGAGATGGCATCGCCATCACCGGGTCCTCTTCCGCTGGGTCCACCAGCATCGCCCCACCAGTTTTTGGTGGCGTCCAGCGTCTCGCCTCCCTGATTCCATACACCATACCGAGAGTTGCCGTCGATGTTGTTGAAATTAACGGTGATTCCGGTAAGCGTTGTCTGCGTATCGAACACATAGATACCGAGGGAATTTCCTGTGAAGGTATTGCCTTCCACTTTCACGTCCTTAGAAAGGTATCGGCCGTAGTGCTCCTCGAAAGTCAGGGCCGCGCCCTCAACATAACCGGTTACTGTGTTATTCTTAATCTCGGTGTTAAGGAACTGCCCGTCGATGCCTTTGCCCTCCGTGGCGAAGTCCCTCACCAGGTTGCCTTCGATAAGCGAATCTTCGAGGTAGCCGGTGAAGCCGAATTGTGAGTTAACGACTTCGTTGTTCCTGAAGGTCGCCACGGTCGGATCAAAAGGGTCAAGGGCACCCGCGTTAATGGCTGTTTTCACGCCTTCCACATAGCAATACTCAACCGTTGCTTCTACGGTGAAGGCGAGGCTAATCCCGAATCCAATGAAGTTCAAGACGCGTACGTTTCTGACGGTAAGATCAGCCGCCATTTCAGGTTCTGGGGTCCCGATTCCGTGCTCGGCGTTCCGGACGGTCAAACCATCAATCACGATGACAATGTCCGCAGCGGTAATTATTCTTATCCCTGTTCCCTCATCTGGTTCAATAATCGTTTCAGCACCACTGCGGTTCCGTGCGTCAACCCCAGCCTGGGCACCTTTTAAGGTCAACGACTTGTCAATCTCAACATTCTCTTCATACAAACCCGCCGCCACTACGACGGTGTCACCATCCGAGGCAGCATCAATGGCCTCCTGGATAGTGTCGTAGTCACCGGGCACATCAATAACATCTGCCAAAACTGGCGCCGTTGCTACCAATGCCAGGCTCACTACCAGCACCAGTGCAAACAGGATACTAAATATCTTCTTCACTTCTTTCTCCTTTTGTTACTTTTTTATTCTCTTATCGCCTCTCAACCACGGGGCTAGCGGCTTGTCTATCGCACAACTTTCGGTTCGACAAGCATCACCTCTCTGAAAACACAAAACCGACCTTCAAAAGGTCGGTTTCATCATGAGCTACCCCGCGCCAGGTGACCGCCTGAAGGCGCCGCCTCATCGCTCCCCGTAATCTCTTTTCCCCACCGTTCTGTCACTTTTGCTCCTCACCCCGCAATCAGTACATGGAACAATTAACAGCTGAGGTTTCCCAAAATCCTAGCTTGCATTATATCACATCCTCTGCACCGTCAAGCGTTTTTGGAATATTTTGGATGGATAGAAGCCAATAAATTGAGTGAAAGGGCTGAGTGCCGCCTCTTATACCAACCTATGATCGAAAACTGATGAACCGGAAACTCTTCAGGTCTTTGGGAAAGAATTGCCACGAATGTGATTGGGGAATGTCTGCTTTATCTTTGGGGCGCAGCCATGTACACCTTGTCAGAAATCTCGCCTGTTTTCCAGCGCTTGCCCCAGGGTCAGGTCGTCAGCATATTCCAACTCAGCACCAAAGGGCAAGCCACGAGCCAGGCGGGTGACGCGGATGCCCAGAGGCGTGATAATCCGTTGCAGGTACATAGCCAGGGTTTCGCTCTCCACATTCGGGTTGGTTGCCACAATCACCTCGGTTACTGAGCCATCTTGAAGGCGAGCCAGAAGTTCCTTTATCTTTAGCTCTTCAGGTCCTATGCCCTGTGCCGGGCTGATAGTTCCATGGACTACATGGTAAACGCCGTTATATTTCCCAGTCCGCTCTAAAGGAAGGATATCTAGGGGTTTTTCCACAACACAAATTCTAGAATGGTCACGTTCTGTATCTTGACAAATGAGGCAAGGGTCACAATCGGTGATGTTAAAACAAACTGAACAGAGCTTTATCTTTTCCTTTATTGTCAAAATAGCCTCGGCTAGAGATGTAGCTTCTTCATCAGAGCCACGTAAGAGATGATAAGCTAACCTTTGAGCACTTTTGGGCCCGATTCCGGGCAGCTTATTAAATTCCTCAATTAGCCTGGCTACAGGCTCGGCAACAAATCTCATTTTCCCTGACCCTTTACCCCCTATGAAATCCGGGCTGTCTGGAGCATAGCGAAAGACCCACGTCTTTGATAGCTCCGATTTCATCGGAGATTCCTAGAATAATCCCGGTATATTGAGACCACCGGTTAAACTGCTGAGGTGCTTGTTAACAAGTTCCTGCGACTTGGTGATAGCTTCGTTAACGGCAGTCATAACCAAGTCTTGTAATAACTCAATATCGCCAGACTCTGTTACTTCAGGAGATATCTCAACGGAGTGAACCTTCTGGTGTCCGTCAATCACCACTTTGACGGCACCACCTCCACTGGTAGCTTCCACAGTGATGTTGCCTAATTCTTCTTGGGCTTTGGCCAGCTTTGCCTGAAGTTGCTGGGCTTGACGCAATATTGATTTATCCATCTACCTCCTTTCCTTGAGCTTCCCCAGTCCCTGTCCCCGATTTAATCGGGGATCTCGGGGAGGGGGCAGGACTATAGCTCCTCATCTCTAATTCTGGCTCCCATTTCCAGAGCAGCTTTAATTACCGGGTTTTGTGTTCTCGCCTGTGACGGAACTTCTCTTTTATAATCAACTAAAATACACCGTAGCTTATAGGGCCGACCAAAAACCTCCTTGAGCTTTTTTTCCACCAGATATCGGTATTTGGCGTCTTCGATTTTCTCCTTATGGAAGGAATAATAGAAACCTAATACCAGTGTATCATCCTCAAGGGCTACGGGGTCACAAGCGCTACGCAAAAAAGCATCCAAGTTGCCACTGGAACCTTCCCCTCGCAAAGATTTAATGAACTCCCGCCAGCGGTTACGGATGTAATCAATGTTCTGAGAAATCTCTTCGCTTGGAATTTCAGTCTCGACTCCGTCGGGCTCCGGTGCTACAGGAACCTCGTCTGGATCCTCAGTCCCGACTCTGTCGGGCTCCAGTGCAACAGGAGGAAACTCAGCCCCGACCATGTCGGGTGGCTCAGTCATCTCAGCGCCGTCTGCTACCTCTGAGAGTCCAGTTGTAGTTGGCTGTTCTTGTCTCATGGGTGGAGATAAAGCACAATCCAGTAAAGCCAATTCTAAGGGCAGGGCGGAGTAATTATCACTCCGAAAGTCTATGCCGGAGAAAGATTTAACTGCGTTAAGCAGGTAATCCATCGTGGCAGTGGCTGCAAGGCTACCCATCTCAGCCAGGTCTTCGCTGGTGACATCCAGAGCCTCTTCGCATCGGGATTTAGCCAGCAACAATCCTCGAAGGTATTCTACCAAACCCAGATTAAACTGACGAAGGTCAACACCATCGTTATTGAGGTTATTTATGACTTTTAGCCCGGCAGCGACATCCCTATTGACTATACATCGTGCTAGTTGTCTAACCCGTGAATCCCAGCCGACGCCAAGCTCTGTTTGAACCTTAGCAAGCTCAATTTGGTTGCCATAGTAAGCAATCATCCGTTGCAAAATATTTTCAGCATCTCGAAGGCTCCCGGTAGCGGCCCGAGCAATAAGCTCTAATGCACCAGGCTCGATGTGAATTCCTTCTTTCTCACATATTAGCTTGAGTTTATCCATTATCTCGGTTTGCCGCAGGCGATGGAAATTAAACCGTTGACATCTCGATACGATGGTGGATATCACCTTGTGTGCTTCTGTGGTAGCTAAGATAAAAATTACATGTCCGGGTGGTTCCTCTAATGTCTTCAATAGGGCATTGCAAGCCGCCTCGGTAAGCATGTGGACTTCGTCTATAATATATACCTTGTAGCGAGCAAGGCTAGGAACGTAATTTGCCTTTTCCCTCAGGCTACGGATTTCGTCAATGCCACGATTGCTGGCGGCATCTATCTCTATTACATCCAAAGCCCTGCCCTCAGTGATTGAATGACACATATCGCAAGCATTGCATGGCTCGCCACCTGCTTGATTAGGACAGTTGACTGCTTTGGCTAAGATGCGCGCCGTGCTGGTTTTGCCTGTACCTCGTGGACCGCAAAAAAGATAAGCGTGAGCTATCTTCCCACCCTCCACGGCATGAAGCAGAGTCTGAGTCACAGGCTCTTGTCCCAGCACCTCACTTAAGGTCTGTGGCCGCCACTTGCGGTAGAAAACCTCAGAGCCCATATACTCTATTATTATACACCCCTTCACCCAATTCCTAAAGGAGATTTTTGCCCAAAATCGCTAGGAACATATCAACTTTTATAGTATATGCTTTGGATGTCACAATGGCATGGCGGAAGCAGGATTTTCCGAGACAGAACTCTACATCGGCGGCGCTAAATAACTGGCCGTAGTTGCCTGCTTTATCAGGCTTGGGCACCAAGTTCTTAAAACTTTTACTTGCTGATTTGCTTCTCAGCCCAGTCGCCTGCCCAGGGTACCTTCCACATTTTGCCTGTGCCTGCCTGGATGATAAGGATAATCGCTAAGACGAGCATTCCCAAACCTATGATCCAACCAAAGACTGTTCCAACTCTAATCAGACCCGGCGAAAAGGTGCTCAAACCAATGTCAATTAGCATTGTGGATAATATAAGGTGGGCCAAGGTCAGTACCCCAAACGTCATAATGGATTGCCAGGCGTGGAACTTGACGAAAATGCTCTTCTTCTCCCACACTAAAAAAACTATTCCTGTTACCCACAAAGCCACGTAACAAAGAAGCCCGGCTACATTGGCTGACAAACCTGTGCTGCTCTCCGCTTCTGATTTAGCTGCATCTTCAGTCGGCGTTGCAGCAGCACCAAGCCTATTGCCACACTCGGAGCAAAACTTGGCCTCGTCAGGATTTTCCGTGCCACATTTAGAGCAGAACATATTCACCTCCTCATGTTAGATTTATATCATATGTAAGAATATGTCAATAGCTCTTTGAGGCTTTTTGTCGCCCTGAGCGTTAGCGAAGGGGCTAGATTCTTCCCCTTCACGGAGCCTGTCCTGAGCACCATAAGATTCCTCGCAGAGTTTACCCTGAGCAGGATTAGATTCTTCGCTTCGCTCAGAATGACAAAGGGCGAAGGGTTCAGGGTTAGAATGACAAGAAGCAAAGGGGCCAGAATCACAAGAACACGAAGGGTAATTTTTGCTCACAGGATTTCATCGTGCTGGAAAACCCAGGTGGCCGAAACCACGCTATCATCTTTGGCTAAGCCCATTAGCCTGGCTCCCCGGCCACCTCTGCCCTGAATTGAGACCTGCTCCATAGGAATGTTCACCACGTTGCCCCTAGCTGATAACATCACCAAGGAGCCTTGCGGAGATACAAGCCTGGACGCAACCAAATTGCCCGTTTTCGGACCAACTCTGTAAGCCCGCACCCCCTTGCCCCCCCTATTGTGAACAGGATAATTCTTCACCGGGGTCAGCTTGCCGAAACCTTTTTCGGTAACCGTGAGCATATAAGCATCGGGAAGGACAATGCCCATACCAACAACATAATCGTCGATGAGACGAATGCCACGAACACCGCCACTAGTTCGAGACGCAGTCCTCAGGTTTTCAACCTTAAATCTAATAGCCTGCCCATTTCGACTCACCAGCATGACCTCATCTTCATCAGCAACCACTCCAGCTGAGACCAACTTATCTTCATTTCTGAGCCCCATAGCAATAATACCATTCCTCCTTATCGAAGCAAATTTGCTTAGTGTAGTCTTTTTTATCACGCCACCCCTGGTAGCCATTAATAAGAACCTGTCCAGAGGAAAGCTTGCCAGGGCTAATAACACAGTTACTTCGTCTTTCAGGTCAATGGGTAATAAATTGACCAGGGCTATTCCCTTGGCAGTGCGGGAGGAATCCTCGGGAATCTCGTAGCACTTAAGAGAGTAAACCTTACCCACGCTGGTAAAGAAAAGCAGGTTATTATGGGTATCGGCTACCAAAATATGGTTTACTGTATCAGCCCCCCGGGTTACCATTCCCATGACGCCTTTTCCGCCACGGTGTTGCAGCCGATAAGTGCTGGCAGGAATCCTCTTAATGAACCCCCTGTTAGTCAAGGTAACTACCATTGCCTCATGGGGAACAAGGTCTTCCGTACGAAATTCTTCGATTTCTTCTGTTTCCACTATGGTTCGCCGGGAATCACCATACTTGGATTTAAGCTCCTCAGCATCCTGGGTAACAAGTGATAATATTTTCCGAGGGTTAGCTAACAAATCCTCGAGATAAGAAATACTCTTTATCACAGCGGCATATTCCTCAGTTATTTTGTCTTGCTCTAGCTTAGCCAATCTACGAAGAGGCATATCAAGGATAGCTTGCGCTTGAATCTGTGACATAGTAAAAGCTGCCATTAGATTGGCACGAGCGGACTCTACGGTTTGAGACTGTCGAATAATCTTGATCACCTGCTCCAGATTGTTTAGGGCAATTCTGAAGCCCTCGAGAACATGAGCTCTCTCCCTTGCCTTATCGAGTTCAAACTGAGACCTCCTGGTAATGACTTGAGAACGGAAGTCAATGTAAGAAGTTAGCGCCTCTTTAAGATTAATTACTTTAGGTTGTCCATCGACCAAAGCAACCATATTGATGTAAAAGGCAGATTGCATCGCAGTATACTTGTAGAGGTTATTAAGTACCTGTCGAGGTTGTGCTTCCTTTTTGAGTTCGATAACAATGCGCATGCCTTCCCTGTCCGACTCATCGCGCACCTCGGCTATCCCCGAAATTTTCTTTACTTTGACCAGCTCAGCTATCCTCTCTACCAAAGCTGCTTTGTTTATCTGATAGGGAAGTTCAGTAACAACTATTTGTCTCTTGCCTGCCTTGCTAGTCAGTTCGTTGGCTTTAGCTCGAAGTATGATTTTCCCGTGCCCCGTGGTATAAGCATTGTCTATGCCTTCTTTTCCCCAAATTATCCCGCCAGTGGGAAAATCGGGACCTTTGACCAACTCCATCAGTTCCTCTACAGTGGCTTGGGGATTGTCAATCAGGTAGACAATGGCATCACATATCTCGTCTAAGTTATGAGGAGGGATGTTTGTCGTCATACCTACAGCTATGCCTGAAGAACCACTAACTAACAAGTTAGGCAGCCTGGCGGGCAAGGCAGAGGGTTCCTGGAGAGAATCATCGAAGTTGGGAACAAAGGCGACAGTATCTTTTTCGATGTCAACTAACATTTCCTCGGCAATTTTGGAAAGGCGAGCTTCGGTATACCTCATTGCCGCTGGTGGATCATTGTCAACGCTGCCAAAATTACCCTGCCCATCAACTAAGGGATATCTCAGAGAAAAATCCTGAGCCATGCGTACCATAGCTTCATATATCGGGGAATCTCCATGGGGATGATACTTCCCCATGACTTCACCAACAATGCGGGCACTCTTTTTGTATGGACTGTTGTGCCGCAATCCTAAGCCATCCATAGCGTACAGGACACGTCGTTGCACTGGCTTCAAACCATCGCGCGCATCGGGTAAGGCTCGGGAAACGATGACGCTCATAGCGTAGTCGAGATAGGAGCTTTTCATCTCCTCTTCGATATCGATAGGTTTTACTATTGCGACTTCCATCAAGTCTCAACTCCTCTCTCTCCGCCTTCACCAACGACGGTGAAACCTTCGGGTAAAGATTCCTCTTCGCTGCTAGGATATTCTTCCTCCTCAGAATATCCTAGCTCGGCCAAACTCTCACTTTCGTCAGTAATGACTCCTCGTCTGAGCAGGCTTTCTTTAATACGCGTGCGCAAGTGTTCTTCAGCTTTAACAGGAAAGGAGGGGCGTCCCACTTGGCTGGGATGTTGATACATTTCTTTAATGACCACCTGCACTTTGTTTTCTTCTACATTGAGGATTGCCGCATCGTATTTATTGCCACCTTGCATTAGTTGAACGAGGCGCAATCCTTGTCTCGGCTCCACTTCTCCCAAATATTCTCCGTCCTCACTTTTCACAATTAGCTGTCGTCCTCTCACTTCTAAGTGTACTTGGTCGCCAAACCCCATCTTAGCTAAAATATCACGTGAAGCCACATTGTGAAGATCGACTACTCCAGCCCTGCCCATCTCAGTTATAAAAAGGTCAAGAGCAACTTTTCGAACTTGACCTCTCCGGGGCGAAGCTTTCAGGGCGTTGTTACTCAAGGCTGCCATAGATTCTGACAAACTAGTTAAGCGGGCAAGATTTTTCTTAGCAATAGCATTATCAGAGGCGAGTTCCAAAGCCTTAAAATAGGCTTCCTTAGCTCCGTTAAAATCTCCTAGTTCTGTCAAAGCTCGGCCAAGACGATTATAAGTCTCGGCATCGGCGGGGAACCGCTCAATTATATTTCGGTTGACCGCTTCAGCTTCCTCCCACCTACCTTGAAGAGCCAAATTTATGGCTTCCTTGCTCAGTTGCTGTCTTGATCGAGTCTCTTCTTCCTTTTGCTGTTGGTAGAATGCAATGTCCATTTCCATAAACTTACGATGTCAAGCTAAGATTGTCAAGTTCCCTTCGGCAAGCTCAAGGCTGACTTTTCTCCAGTTCAAAAGCTTGATGCAATGCCTGAACAGCATCCTTAACCCTATCCTCAGAGATGATACAGGTTATCCTTATCTCGGAAGTCGTAATTAACTGGATGTTAATACCCTGTTCATAAAGTGTGCGAAACATTCTGGCAGCATAGCCCGGTGCATTTTGTATGCCAGTACCTACGATGCTAACTTTGGCCAACGTAGAATCGGCGACACATTGCTTACCCCCCACAGATTTAACCACTGGCTCCACGATGGACATTGCCTTAACTAAATCACCCCGAGTCAACGTAAACGTGAGGTCAGTAATATTATTAATGCTGGCATTCTGGAAGATATTATCTATATTTATGTTTGCTCTAGCCAAGGGCTCGAAGATTGCCGCAGCAATACCAGGATGGTCGGGAACACCAACAATGGTGACTTTAGACACATTGGTATCATAGGCAATCCCCCTTACCTTGTTTCTTACTTCCATAGAGACCTCCTTACGAATGACGGTACCCGGGCTATCGCTAAAGCTGGAAACCACCAAAATGGGCACATTATACAACCCTCCCAATTCCACCGCTCTGTTATGCATTACCCTGGCTCCACAGCTAGCCAGTTCCAACATCTCCTCATAGCCAATTTCCTTCAATTTCCTCGCTTCGGACACAAGGCGAGGGTCAGCAGTATAGACACCCTCAACATCAGTATATATCTGGCATATTTCGGCGTTCAGGCTGGCAGCGAGAGCAACTGCCGTTGTATCGGAACCACCGCGACCCAAAGTGGTAATGTCCATTTCCTGAGTCACGCCTTGAAACCCAGCCACAATGACGATATTTCCTTTTTCTAACTCATTGATCACTCGTTTGGGATCGATGCGGAGAATCCGGGCCCGGCTGTAACTAGAATCGGTGTGGATGCCTGCCTGAGCGCCGGTAAGACTGACTGCCTTGCAGCCCAAACTCTCCAAAGCCAGGGCTAAGAGGGTACTAGAAACTAGCTCCCCGGTGGACAAAAGAACATCGAGTTCCCTATCCCCAGGTTGTTCGTTAACCTGGTAAGCCAGTTTAATCAAATTATCGGTGGTGTCTCCCATAGCCGAAACAACAACTACCACCTGTTTTCCCTCGTCTTTTGCTCTGGTGACCCGGCGAGCTACGTTCTTAATCTTTTCGGCATCAGCCACCGAGCTGCCACCATACTTCTGGACTATCAGTGCCATCTCTGAACCTTCATTTACTGTGTACTAGCTTGCTCATAATATTATACCCTTCCTGGAGAAAAATGCCTGTGCCTTTAGCTTCTGCTTCGGTAAATCTCTTTGCCCCGCTGGCTGTGAACCCCGGTCCCCAGAGTACAGACGGAACAGGGTCGGCAACATGGGTTTGAATCTCGATCGGCGTGGAGTGGTCAGGCAGAATTAGCACCCGGAGGGCATCCTTATCCCAGGAACGAAGTCGAGCCACAATCTCTTTATCTACCTTCTGAATAGCCTCTATTTTGTCCTTAAACAGGCCGGCATGAGCGGCTTCATCGGTTGCTTCCACATGGATAACCACCATGTCATATTTCTCAAGTGCTTTCAATGCGCCAATGGCTTGGGCAGCGCAATCATTGTTAAGATCGCCAGTGACACCATGGATATCCAGCACCTCCATACCTATCATTCGGGCTAGACCCCGCATAATATCGACTCCGGACGTCATAGCAGCATCAAGTCCATAGACCTCTTTGAAGGATGGCATATCAGGTATTTTACCACTACCCCAGAAAAGCCAGACCATGGTAGCGGGAATATCGCCGTGTGCCTTTCGCTCTATGTTCACAGGGTGGTCTCGAAGCACAAGCTGAGAGCGTATCATCAGCTCTCTCAGCAGGTCGCTTCCGGGCCCTGTGGGAAGAAACTCCTCGATGGGCTTGTCGGGGATATCATGCGGGGGAGTGCAGCTAGCCAGCAGGGTGTCTTCTCTCCCTTTTATTTTGCATAAATGTCTATAGCTCACACCAGGATAGAAGTGTACTGCATCGCTGGCAAGTTTTTCATTCAAACCTGCGATAAGGGCTCGACCTTCGTCAGTGCTGATGTGGCCACAACTGTAGCTCCACATTCTCCCGTCGCGCACGGCTACCAAATTGCAGCGAAAAACGGTCTCGCCTTCGTTAATAGGGACGCCCATGCCACGAGCCTCGATGGGGCTCCGGCCCCGATAGTATACCTGAGGGACATAACCTAACACGGACATGCAAGCACAGGCGCTGCTAGGTTCCACCCCCGGAGGCACGGTGCGAACCAGCCCAACAACGCCCGTTTTCGCCATAGCATCCATGTTGGGAGTATGCGCCAACTCCAGGCAGGTCCTCCCACCGTGATCAGCTAATGGCCAACCTGATGCTCCATCAATTATTAAAACGCAATACTTCATCCTTGCACCCATAATTAAAGCGTCATATAATAGCATAAACAGACGGGGCGTAGCGCAGTGGGTAGCGCGCAGCGTTCGGGACGCTGAGGTCGGAGGTTCAAATCCTCTCGCCCCGATTAGCTCAATAAAAGGAAATACAAGCTGTTTGTACCTAATACAAAAGGTAAGAATATAGCGGAGGGAAACTATGGTAAAAGCTGCAATTGTAGGAGCCACTGGCATAGTGGGGCAACAATTTCTTGTTGCGCTGAAGAATCATCCCTGGATTGAAATTACTGCCCTTGCTGCCTCCGAGAGGTCAGCAGGGCGCAGCTATAAGGAAGCTATAAGCGATGCCCGGTCTGGAGCCTTGCGCTGGTTTTGCCAGGAGCCTCCGGCAGAGGAGGTTATGGCCATGCCTGTCCAGAATGCTGCTGAAATGGATACCTCAGCTCTGGATATTGTTTTTTCCGCCGTAGAGTCTGACCAGGCGAAGATTCTGGAACCGAGATTCGCCAGAGAAAAAGCGGTTATAAGTACTGCTTCAGCCTTCCGCTACGATGAAGATGTACCCATTCTAATCCCGGGCATCAACTCCGAGCATGCTAAATTAATCAATGTACAACGAAAAGCTCGGGGATGGAAAGGCTTCATTACACCCATTCCCAACTGCACCACTGCTGGCCTGGCGATAACGCTAAAGCCAATTTACGAATCGTTCGGCGTTAACGCCGTTATAATGACCTCTATGCAAGCCCTGTCGGGCGCAGGCCGGAGCCCGGGGGTGATAGGCCTCGACATCCTGGACAATGTTATTCCCTTTATTGTCGGGGAAGAAGAAAAGGTACAGCGGGAAACACAGAAAATCCTGGGCAGTTTCGCAGGCAATACAGTCAATCCAGCCAGGTTCAATGTAAGCTGCACCTGCACCCGTGTTAATGTCCGGGAAGGACATACGGAATCGGTCTTTGTCTCTACCCAAAAGACTTGTGCGGTTGACGAGATTACTAGGGTCTTGAGGGAATACAACGGCTTGGTCGGCGGAGCTGAGCTACCCTCAGCTCCCAGGCACATGATAATCGTCCACGAGGATCCGTTCAGACCTCAGCCGCGACTTGACCGTGACGCTGAGGATGGCATGGCTACCGTAGTCGGCAGAATCAGAAAGGATAACGTCTTGGAAAATGGCATCAAGTACCTTCTGGTATCTCATAACACTAAAATGGGAGCAGCCAAGGGTGCAGTTCTTGTCGCCGAACTCCTCATCAGAGATGGGTATATTTCCTAGGTGCCGATGGTGAAGATTCAAATCCCCTTGCCAGATTAAACTAGTGTTAATTGTTGCTGGACAGTGGGGAGAATGGTGTACTGTGAACTAAGATTTTGGAAAGACTAAACTCCTAAATTCACAGTTTAGCCTATGTCCCTGTAACCATGTGCTTGCCTCACAGCACCGGTCATAGTGCATCATACTTATGATACATGATATTTAGCTGCTCTACTTTCCTTTTGAAGCTAGAGGACGAAGTGGGAAGGAGAGTGATATGCTGTTTTGTCTCCGTTTGGTGAGGATGGTATACTACTTTCAGGTTTATGGATTACGAGACTGTTATCGGTTTGGAAGTTCATGTCCAGCTGCTAACCAGGAGCAAGATGTTTTGCTCTTGTAGTGCCGATTACGTTAATGCTCCGCCTAATAGTCGTGTTTGTCCTATTTGTCTGGGCATGCCTGGTGTGCTCCCTGTTATTAATAAGAAGGCGGTGGAATATACGGTTATGAGTGCCCTGGCCTTACGCTGCACCGTTCCTGAATACAGTAGATTTGACCGTAAGAGCTATTTCTATCCTGACATGTTGAAGGGCTACCAGATTTCCCAACATGGTGCCCCTATGGGAAGAGAAGGCTGGCTAACGATTGATAGCAATGGGACTAGAAAAAGAATCGGTATCGCCGATGTGCATCTCGAGGAAGATGTGGCTAAGTTATGGCACAGGGGAGATTATAGTTTGATAGACGCTAATCGCTCAGGGGCGCCATTGATGGAGATTGTTAGCGAACCCGAAATGAGTTCCCCGGAGGAAGCACGAGATTATCTTATCAAGTTACGCTCTATTCTTCGTTATCTGGGGGTGTCCACGGGTAACATGGAAGAAGGTAGCTTCAGGTGTGACGCTAACATAAGTATCCGTCCCCAGGGCAGCAAAGAGTTGCTTTGTAGAATAGAAGTCAAGAATATGAATAGCTTCAAAGCGGTTTATCAGGCTATGGCATACGAATCTAGGCGGCAAAGGAGGGTGCTTGAGGAGGGTGGTGAGCTTGTGCAGGAAACGAGAGGCTGGGTAGATGAGAATGGCATAACGGTAAGTCAAAGAAGCAAAGAATATGCCGATGACTACCGATATTTCCCTGAGCCTGATTTGCCTCCGCTGGTTTTGGATAGAAAATGGATAGAGGACATCAAGCAAAGGCTACCTGAGTTGCCTGAAGCCAGAAGAGAACGCTTTGTGATTCAGTATGGATTGTCCTTATATGATGCTAATATCTTAACTAGTTCTAAAGCGATGGCGGATTATTTTGAAAATTGCCTTAAGGTGCTAGACTACAGCAAGGCGAAGATGGTATGCAACTGGCTTCTGGGAGACTTTAGCCGGCTCATCAATGCCACAAATACTGAAATTGAAAACACGAAGGTAACTCCTGAACACCTGGCAGAAATACTTATCTTGGTGGATAATGGGACTATTAGTGGCTCAGTTGCCAAGGCGGTGTTTGAAGAAATGTTTTATAGTGGTAAGAGGGCTAGTGCTATTGTGGCAGAGCAGGAGCTCAGCCAAATTAGCGATGCTGATGAGGTAAGGGAGGTGGTGAAGGAGGTAGTAACTAAAAATAACAAAGCAGTGTCCGATTATAAGTCTGGCAAGCAAGAGGCTTTGACCTTCATTACCGGACAGGTAATGAGAGCTACAAGAGGGAGAGCCAATCCTTCTCTGGTGAGGGAGATTCTTATTAAAATTTTGCAAGATAACTTACAAAATTGGTAAATATTTCCTAAGTTCATATTCTGTTGTTTGGCGACGATATTTATCCCATTCGAACTTCTTATTCTTGATGAAAGCATCAAAAACATGCTCGCCGAGGGTTTTCTTCACCAGTTCACTTTTTTCCGTGAGCTGAATCGCCTCCCAAAGGTTGCTAGGTAAAGCGCCTATTCCTCGCCTCTTTCTTTCCTCCTCCGTCATTTCATAGACATTTTCCTCCACGGGGTCCGGTATTTCGTATTCCTTTTCAATTCCTTCGAGTCCAGCAGCCAGCATCACACTGAAGACAAGATAAGGGTTGCAGGCTGGGTCAGGAGATCTCAACTCTACCCTGGTGGCCTTTTCATTGCCGTATATGTATTCTGGGATTCTGATCAGGTCGGCCCGATTTTGCCGTGCCCATGAAAGGTACACAGGTGCCTCATATCCTGGAACCAATCGTTTGTAGGAATTGACCCACTGATTGGTAATCGCAGTGATTTCGGGGGTGTGCCTCAGTAGTCCGGCAATATAGCACCTGGCCACCTTAGAAAGGCAGTATTCGTCATTTTGATCAAAGAAAACATTAGTGTCACCTTTGAACAGCGACTGATGGATATGCATGCCACTCCCATTGATACCGAAGACCGGTTTAGGCATAAAGGTGGCGTAAACACCATGCTGTAGAGCTATTTGCTTTACCACCAGGCGGTAGGTCATCACGTTGTCAGCCATGGTCAGTGCCTCAGTGTATCTCATGTCTATTTCGTGCTGGCTGGGAGCGCCCTCATGGTGAGAACACTCGACACCTATGCCCATCTTCTCGAGGGTAAGAACTGTTTCCTGTCTCAGGTCAGTAGCAACGTCTGGGGGGGTCATATCGAAGTAGCCTCCTTCGTCTAAGCCTTGTGTTCCCTTGGAATCTTGAAAGTAGAAATACTCCAACTCTGGACCTACATAGAAGGTGTATCCCATTTGGGCTGCTCGCTTCAAATTTCTCTTTAGCACGTATCTGGGGTCTCCATCGAAAGTCTCACCGCCGGGTCTCAGGATGTCGCAGAATATTCTAGCTACAGCATGGTGTGTTCTGGGTTTCCAAGGCAGCAACTGAAAAGTGTCAGGGTCAGGCATGGCTACCATATCGCTCTCGTCGATCCGAGCAAAGCCCTGGATGGAGGAACCATCAAAGCCTACCCCTCGCTCCAAGGCACCTTCCAGTTCCTGCGTAGTAATGGCAAAGTTTTTCAGAATGCCCAGAATGTCGGTAAACCACAGATTTATGGACTCAACGTTGTGCTCCTTACCCATCTTGAGAACGCGTTCTTTGTTTTCCTCGTTGCTTCTATTTTCCATTTCTGTTCTCCTATCCTCAGGGTAACAACTGCAAATAGTATTTTGCCCGTTGCTTGCCAGGCTTTTTTATTGACTCTATTCTAATTCTCTTTCCTAGCCAGACAAAAACCATGGCTCTCTGGCATAGATATAACCTGAATAGAGTGTTTTACTTGCATGGTTCTTATAACAATGGAGGCTTTCTCTTATGCCAATCAATTGCTTGCTCGTAGGTGAAGGCGATGCGTAGCAGTGTTTCCTCGCTGAAAGGCTTGCCCATGATTTGCATACCTATAGGTAGGTTGTCAGCGAAGCCAGCTGGTATGGAGATAGCTGGGATTCCAGCTATGTTTACGGGCAAGGTGCATACATCGCTTAGATACATCTGCATCGGGTCTTCTAACTTTTCACCCAGCTTAAAAGGTACTATGGGTGAAGTTGGAGTGACCAGGGCATCATATTTTTCAAAGGCTCGGTCAAATTCCTGTTTTATCAGTGTGCGCACCTTCTGTGCCTTAAGATAGTAAGCGTCGTAATACCCTGCGGATAAAGCATACGTGCCTAGCATTATGCGCCTTTTAACCTCAGTCCCAAAGCCAAATTGTCGCGTCTTCTCCGTTGTCTCAATTACATTACTGGCCTCTCGCTCGGAAAAGCCATACTTTACTCCGTCGTAGCGAGCCAGATTCGCTGAAGCTTCGGACGGAGCAAGTATATAGTAAGCAGCCAGAGCGTATTTAGTATGAGGTAGAGAAACCTCCCAATCTATTTCCGCACCCAGTTCACGTAGCTTATCTATGGCTGTTTCTAACCCCGTTCTTACCTCGCTTTGCATGTCCTCGAGAAGATATTCCACGGGGATGCCGATTCTTAGTCCTTTGATGTCTGGAATTAGTTGCTGGGTGTAGTCTGGTACAGGACGAGGTACTGCGGTTGAGTCTCTGGAGTCATACCCGGCAATGACATTCATCACTAAGGCGCAGTCAGTGGCATCCTTGGTTATTGGCCCAATTTGGTCGAGAGAGCTGGCAAAAGCAACCAAGCCGAAGCGGCTGACCCGTCCGTAAGTTGGTTTGAGCCCCACCACGCTACAAAACCCCGCTGGTTGACGGACGCTGCCTCCAGTGTCGGAGCCCAGAGCATAGATAGTTTCATCGGCAGCCACAGCAGCTGCCGAGCCACCACTACTACCTCCGGGGACACGACTTAAATCCCAGGGATTATGGGTGGGGAAAAAAGCGGAGTGCTCCGTAGAAGAGCCCATGGCAAATTCATCCATATTCGTTTTCCCGATTATTATCGCCTTCTGTGCCTTCAGTTTCTCTATTACCGTAGCATCATAAGGGGGGACGAAGTTTTCCAGCATCTTTGAACTACAGGTAGTTCTTATCCCCTTGGTGCATATGACATCTTTGATTAAGGCAGGGATGCCGGCTAATGGAGTAATTTCATGGGCAGTTTTGATGTAATTATCGACTTTTTCTGCCTCTTTCAGCGCCATGTCTTCAGCAATAGTAACGCAGGCATGAACTTTTCCTTCCATCTCAGCTATGCGCTTCAGTACAGACTTCGTCAAGTCCAGTGATGAAATTTTCCTTTGCTTGAGAAGCATGTGTGCTTCATGGATAGTTAGCTGGTGTAGTTCGTTTGTCGGCATGTTTAGAATCTCTCCTTGAGGCTGCGACGCTTGATAACTTTGCACCAGTCGCCGCCAGTTTTGCCGTGCATCTCTTTAAGCCTGGGGATGTATTGCATGCCCAGGAATACCCCCAAGCCTATGGAGTAGAATATTAAAGCCAAAGGCTCGCCGTAGCGGTCGCGGTAAATAAACCCTGCAACAAAGGGGAAAACAATAAGGAGTAGGCTATAACTGAAAGTGGGATTACGAGTAATGAATAGAGCTGTAAAAAAAACAGTAAAGAGAAACGGAGCTGCCCAGGGCATCAAGAAGATGAGAATCCCGATGGCGGTAGCTCCTCCCTTGCCGCCACGGAATTTAAGGAAAATGGGAAAGATATGACCCATTATGGCAGCTGCGCCGGCAAGCCCGGTAAGAAAATCAAACGGTGAAATCAGAGGGCTACCTGACACCCACCGTACTAAAAGAATTGCTCCTACGCCTTTGCCCAGGTCAGCCAAGGTTACTAGCACAGCCTCAATCGGCCCGACTTGGCAGAAGACATTCATAGCGCCCATGTTTTTGCTTCCGACCTCCCGGATGTCTACCCCTTTCCTCAGACGACCGGCAAGATATGCTGAAGGGATAGAGCCAAGGAGATAGCCAATTACGATGGCGATGACTATGTCGCTAATCATTTGACTGATGGGCTCACTCTAGTATTGTCTGGACTTTAAAACAATTTTCGGCTTGTTTTGGTGCGTTTGATAAAATTCCAGCTTGGGAATATGAGTCAGCTACATCATCTTTCCTTAAGACATTCTGTAGCGGGATGGTATGAGTCAGTGGTGTCACATTGGCTGTATCTACTTGCTTGAGTATTTCGAAGTTCTCCAGAATATTAGATAGCTGGAGGCTAAATTTCTCTACCTCCTCCTCACTTAAGCCCAAGCGAGAAAGCCAAGCGATATGCTTCACCTGTTCGTAACTCAGTTTCATCTTCGGTAGATTGTATGATTATAACATCTAACTGTCGACGCAGTCATCTTAAAGTCTGCGATTATCTGACATCCAGTGTCATTCGGAGCCCTTCGCATCCTGTTGTTCTGAGCGTAGCGAAGAATCTTTGAGATTCTTCGTTGTACAAATTTATCTGAACTTCTCAGGATGGCATTACTAAGCGCGCCGTGTAACAGCGGTTGATTATCTTCAGGAGCAATATTATAATGTAGAGTCGTGCAAATCCGAAACGTTGTCTTACTGTCTCACCAAGGGGCAGGTAAAACCTCGCTTACCGAGTCCATGCTTTTTACCTCAGGTGCTATCCAGCGTTTAGGTAGCGTTGAAGATGGCACTGCTACCTCAGATTATGATCCGCTCGAGGTGGAACGTCATATGGGCATCAACCTGTCCCTGCTTCCTTTTGAGTGGCAGGGGGTGAAGCTGAACCTCATTGATACCCCGGGATATGCTGATTTTACTGGTGAGGTAAGATCGGGATTGAGGGTAACCGAGGGAGTAATAATTGTAATATGCGCCGCTTCGGGTGTGGAGGTAGGCACAGAACAAATGTGGAGCGATGCTGAAAAAGCAAATTTGCCGCGGTTGATATTTGTTAATAAGATGGATCGTGATAATGCCGATTTCTTCTCCACTTTGGAAGGAATTAAGGCTAAGTTATCACCGAAATGTTTGCCTCTTCAATTACCCGTAGGTTCACAAAGTGATTTTCAAGGCATTGTAGATTTGGTGACCATGAAAGCTTATACTGGCGCTGCCTCGCAGGAAGCAGAAATACCCTCAACACTTCAGGAACAAGCAGAAGCTAGCCGTGAGAAGTTAGTAGAGGCCGTCGTGGAAATTGATGACGAGCTCATTAACAAGTATCTGGAGGGCGAGCCTATAAACAACGAGGAAATTTTTGCCGCCATTAAAAAGTCTACCCTTGCTGGCAAGCTGGTGCCTGTTTTTGTTGGCTCTGCTTTGCAGAGCATCGGCACCCAGCAACTTCTCAACGGTATTTGCTATTGTTTGCCTTCGCCAGAAGAAAAGGACGCCTTCGTCGCTAAGAATGTTTCCACCGGTGACCAAGAGGAGATCAACCCTACCTCGGAGTCTCCCCTGTCCAGCCTTGTTTTTAAAACCAGCGCCGACCCCTATGTCGGCAAGATCAGTTACTTTCGGGTTTACTCAGGCATTATTTCCGGTAATTCCCAAGTTTGGAATGCCAACAAGAATAGCGTGGAACGGATTGGCCAGCTCTTTACCATGCTGGGCAAAAATCAACAGCCAGTGCCGCAGGTCGCTGCCGGAGATATTGGGGCAGTGGCGAGGTTAAGTTTAACCACTACCGGGGATACCCTATGTGCCCGCGAACATTCTGTGATATTCGAGGGCATTGAGTTTCCCAAAGCGAATTTCAGCATGGCAATCCAGCCTCAGGCGAAAAGCGATTTAGATAAGATGAGCACAGTGTTGCCCAGGATTTGTGAGGAGGACCCTTCTCTCCAAACACGTCGAGAAGTTGATACTAACGAGTTTATTATTTCCGGAGTTGGCGATAGCCACCTGGAGATAGTCAGGGGGAAAATGCGTCGCAAATTTGGAGTAGAGGTGAAATTAGATTTGCCAAAAATTCCTTACAAAGAAACTATTACTATGTCAACCAAGGCAGAGTATAAACATAAAAAGCAGAGTGGAGGACATGGTCAATATGGACATGTCCGTCTGGAGTTGGAACCTTTGTCTCGGGGGGGGGGATTTGAATTTGCTAAGAAAATCGTTGGGGGGGCAATACCCCAGAACTATATTCCCTCTGTGGAAAAGGGAGTCAATGAGGCGAAACAAGAAGGGGGTTTAGCTGGTTATCCCGTAGTGGACATGAAGGTGACCCTTTATGATGGCAGCGTCCATTCAGTAGATTCTTCGGATATTGCTTTTAAGATTGCGGGAGCACAGGCCTTAAAAAAGGGATTAGCTCAGGGACAGCCGGTATTGCTTGAGCCTATAATGAATCTTACTATAACCGTGCCTGAGATGTATACTGGGGATATTGCTAGCGATCTTAATACCAAGAGGGGACGCGTGCTTGGGATGAGTCCCGGTGATGGCATCAATGTCATTGAAGCCCAGGCACCCTACGCAGAACTACTTCGTTATGCCATAGATTTAAGGTCAATGACACAAGGGCGCGGTAGCTTTGCGATGGAATTTGACCATTATGAAGAGGTGCCAGCGCATCTCAATCAGAAAATCATCGCTGACAAGGAGAAGTAGGATAGCTAACAGTGCCTGGAAGCCTTTATGCTATTTAGCCAGCCAATAACTCCTTTAGCTTGTTAGTGAAGGCTGGCACCACTTCTTCATATTTGCCCACCACTCCAAATTCCGCCTCTCTGAATATATTCGCCTCAGGGTCTTTGTTGATAGCTATGAGATGTTTGGAACCTGAACATCCAGCTATGTGCTGGCTAGAACCGGAAACAGCTATAGCAATATAGATATCAGGAGCAATAATTTTTCCAGTGAGGCCGATATGCAGCGACTCTGCCACCCATCCATTATCAACAGGAGGACGTGAGGAACCTACCGCACCATGCAGCAAATCAGCTAGCGCTTTCAATGTAGTCTTGAATGGCTCAGGACCACCCATCCCCCTGCCTCCACAGACAATCACAGGAGCATCCTCAAGTTTAATGCCGACCGCCTCTTCCTTAACAGTTTCCAATATCTTGGTCATTACTTTCGACGTATCTATGTCAATCTTGGTGGGCACGACTTCTCCTTTCCTTGAGTCATCGCGATCCAACGGCGACATTGCCTTGGTCCTGACAGTAACCACCTGAGGCACAAGCTCACTGGTGAATATGGCTTGAGCATTGCCACCATAAACAGGCCGCGTTTGTATTAGCAACTTCGTCTCGGGGTCTATGCTTAAGTCGAGACAGTCTGTTGCCAGGCTGGTGCCTAGTCTGAACGCAAGGCGGGGAGCAAGGTCTCTACCCATAAATGTTTGCCCCATAAGTATTGTCCGGGGCGAAATCTCCTTGACCAATTTTTCAATGGCTTGCATATAGAAATCTGCTTGATATTCTTTGAGGGCGGGGTGTTCTACCGCGTAAACCTTGTCTGCTCCGAAGGCGATTGCTTCTTTAGAAGCTTCGCCAATCGCATCGCTGGCCAGTAGGCAGGATAAGTCTTCCTGCAGGCTATTAGCAAGCTTCCTACCACAACCTAACAACTCGGTGGTAATGGAAGCTAACTTCTCATCTGCTAGCTCGCCACAAACTAATATACCTTTGTATTCAGCCATCATTTCCTCCTTAATTTTTTAAAGCAATTTGGCTTCTCTAAGTATCACGGCTAGGTTAGCACCAGCTTCTGCGGGCGTCTCACCTTCGATTATTTCACATTTGGCTTCCTTGACTGGCTGGAAGAGTTTATCTAACTTACTACGTCTTCCAGCAGCGCCAACCTGTGAAGGCTCAAGTCCGATATCGGCTGGTTTCCAAACGACAGGTTGTTTCTTACCCGCTGCCATGATTCCTTTTAAGGTGGCATAACGAAGCGCTCCCAACTCGCTGGTTACCGTAATTAGGGTGGGGAACGCCACTTCAACAGAGCGATAGCCATCAGGAATAACTTGCTCGACCTTCGCTTTTCCATCGGTGATTTCTACCTTACGAGCTAAAGTTACAGCTGGGATTCCTAAGATCTCAGCAATTCCTAGCCCCACCTGCCCAGCATCCCAATCAGAGGATTGCCTCCCGCAGAAGATAATGTCATATTCCCCTATTTTCTTTATTGCCATAGCCAGGGCATTGGCGGTTGACCAGCTATCGCCTTCCTCAAAAGCTTCGTCTTCCAGAAGGATGAGTTCATCGCTCCCCACGGCTAGTGTTTTCTTAATTACATCGCGAACGAAGTTGTTACCTAGGCTGAGCGCAGTAATTTTGCCTCCCACGGTATCCTTGATTTTGAGAGTAGCTTCCAAGGCAAATTCCTCGTATTGACCGATTACAGGTTTTATGTCTGGTGGCACGGTCATTTTGTTGTTTGTCACCTTAAACACCGTCGGTGGCGCCTCAGGATCAGGCACTTGCTTGCAGCAGACAATCATATTAATGGGCATTCCCTAACCTCCTTAAAGATTTTTGCAGCCAAAGGATATGGAAAAATCCGCCTTCTGTCAATAATTTGAATCACGCCGATTCGATATTAGCGGCCTAAGGAGTTAAGTGGTAATAGCTACTTCAGTCACAGAATTAATGTTAAAATAGATGAAAATTGTTATTTATGGGCATATTTTTTACGTCTGCCATCGGGAAGGCCTCTAAACCGTCCAACCAAATCAGTTACCTTTGTTAGGACCAAGCTATGGCAATTAAATTCATTGCAGATAACAATGTTGGTAAGCTAGCCAGATGGTTAAGGCTGATGGGCTATGATGCTCTACTGTTTAAGCAAAAAGATGATGGTCAAATGATTAACACCGCTCTTAATGAGGATAGGGTAATTCTGACAAAAGATACTCAATTTATGAAAAGACGCTTGGTCACCAATGGCAGACTCAAAGCTATACTCGTTAAACAGGATGACCTCAAACTCCAGGTGCAGGAAGTGGTGAAAGCTTTGAATTTGGATTATCATTTTGCTCCCTTTTCGCTTTGCCTGGAATGTAATCGAGCATTGCTGCCTCGGAGTAAAGAAGAGGTGCAAAATCTGGTTCCCCCTCGCGTTTTTGAAACTCAAACTCAATATATGGAATGTCCCGCCTGCCATCGTATCTACTGGCAGGGTACACACTGGCAGGCGATGGTCAAGAAGTTACAAGACTTGGAAGGAGAGGGTGGCGAAAAGCATACTTCTAGCTAATGCCCGGCTTTTTAACCTGGGGCTTCGATAGTAGCACGGATTAGCTAGTAATGCTATACTCAGCCCATAATGCCAGGAGAATAAAGATAAGGCTAAGCACCTATGTTACTAGCAATTGATATTGGGAACACCAACATTAAGCTGGGTATATTTGATGGCGATAGGCTAAAAGCTACCTGGAATTTAGCTACCGGCATTCATCGCACCTCAGACGAGTATGGTGGGGTGGTGCTCACCCTTATGGAACGACAAAAGGTCTTGCCTTCAAAGGTTACCGGAGTAGTATTATGCGGTGTCGTGCCACCGCTGCTGTATACATTCGTGGAACTGTGTAAGAAATATTTAAATACTGAACCCTTAGTAGTCGAAGCTGGTGTCAAGACAGGCATGCGCATCCACCTGGATAATCCTCGTGAGGTTGGTCATGATCGCGTGGTCAACGCCGTGGCTGCCCAGAACCTCTACGGAAAACCGTTAATAATTATTGACCTTGGCACTGCTACCACCTTCGACGTTGTTTCAAAGGAGGGTGATTATCTTGGCGGGGCTATTGCCCCAGGCATTATCATAGCTACTGAAGCTTTATTCACTCGTACTGCTGCGCTCCCTCGAATAGAGCTAATACATCCCAAGCAAGTCATCGGCAGAAATACTATCGCAGCTATGCAATCAGGTATAATATTTGGTTACATTGAGCTTATTGAAGGCATGATACGTCGAATACAACAGGAATTGGGAAGCAAAGCAAAGGTGATAGCTACCGGCGGTCAGGCTTACCCTTTTGCCGAAGAGATAGCAGCCATAGACGTAATAAATCCTGATTTAACCTTAATTGGACTGCGCCTTATTTATGAAATGAACAAGGAACAGTAATGATTAGCAACAAAACCATAATTTTAGGGATAACAGGGAGTATCGCTGCTTACAAAGCAGCAGAGATTGCCAGCCAGCTAACTCAGGCAGGGGCCAAGGTGAATGTAATCATGACTGAAGAGGCCATCCAGTTCATATCACCTGTTACCTTCCGAGCCATTACAGGTAGGCCCGTAGTTACCGAAATGTTTGATTTAGCCTCTGAATTCAGTATTGAGCATGTCTCTCTGGCGGGAACTGCTGATATAGTAGTTGTTGCCCCGGCTACAGCCAATATTATTGCCAAGCTGGCTGCTGGCATTGCTGACGACATGCTATGCTGCACGGTTCTGGCTACCAAGGCGTCGGTGCTTATTGCCCCAGCTATGGAAACCAATATGTATAATAATCCAGCCACCCAGGATAATTTGGCTAGACTTAGAGATCGTGGATTTGTAATTATTGATCCAGCCACGGGCTGGTTAGCATCGGGGAAAGAAGGTCTGGGACGACTGGCCGATATCAATGATATTATCGGCAGCATCTGCCAGGTACTGGGGAGGGGTGGAGACCTGGCTGGCAGACATATCGTAGTTACCGCAGGTGGTACCCAAGAGCCTATCGACCCGGTTCGCTACATCAGCAACCGCTCTTCAGGGAAAATGGGCTATGCTCTGGCTGAAGCAGCCCGTGACAGGGGAGCAAAAGTAACATTGATTACAACACCTACCTCATTACTCGAGCCCGTAGGCATTAACGTGGTTAAAGTCAACACTGCTCAGGAAATGCGTCAAGCGGTAGAGAATGCAGCTCCCCAGGCTGACGTCCTCATCATGGCAGCGGCCGTAGCTGACTATCGCCCGACAAAAGCGGCTAAAGATAAGATTAAAAAAGTAGAAGCGGGGTTAACCTTAGAGATGGAATGCACCCCGGATATCTTAGGCAGTATCAAAGGAAATTTCATTAAGGTAGGCTTCGCTGCTGAGAGCAGCAACCTGGTGGAAAATGCCAGGGAGAAGCTAAAGCAAAAGAGACTTGACTTTATCGTGGCCAACGACATTACAGCCAGCGATAGTGGATTCGGCACTGACACCAATCAAGTAACCATAATTGACCACGAAGGCAAAATTGATGACCTTCCTCTACTGCCCAAACGAGAGGTGGCTGAGAGGGTCTTGGATAGGGTGGTGGAGCTCCTGGGCAAGAGCGAGGAAACACTGCAAGTACAAACCGTTGAGGTCAAGCTAAGACGTTCCTACATAGAGTCCTATTCCATTTATATCCCCGCCGCAAAGAAATATTTGTTCCCGGTCTCCAAGACGACGCTCGAATTAGAGACTGACATCGGCCAAATTGAATGCGGATTTGGCACTGCGCCTGCTTCGGGGGCTTGGCTTCAGAAAGGCTTGTCAGGCTGGTTCAAAGCACATCCTGAGCTTAAACCGAGGGATAAGTTAATAATCGAAGTCATTGAACGAATGAATTGCTATTCCCTCAAAATAGTTTGAAATAGTCATTAGCAATGTCCGAAATACCTAAAGCCTATGAGCCAGGCAAGATAGAACAGAAGTGGTATGATTTCTGGCTCAAGCAGGGCTACTTTTCTCCTAAGATAGACCACAAGAAGAAGCCTTTTGTCATTATCATGCCGCCTCCCAATGTTACCGGTGAGCTCCATCTGGGGCATGCTCTGACCGCGACGCTGGAAGATATTATGGTCAGGTGGCACAGGATGAAGGGGGAATCCACGTTATGGTTGCCGGGAACTGACCACGCCGGCATCGCCACGCAAGTAGTTGTGGAGCAGCAACTGGCTAAACAGGGGCAAACTAAGGAGGAGATTGGCAGGGAGGAATTCATAAAGTTAACCTGGGAATGGGCTGATAAGAGCAGAGAGGGCATCAGACATCAGCATCAGCTACTGGGAGCATCTTGCGATTGGACCAAGGAGAAATTCACCCTGGATAAAGGCCCGAGCAAAGCAGTGCGGACCGCTTTTGTCCGTTTGTACAATAAGGGGTTAATCTATCGTGGACAGCGAATGATAAACTGGTGCCCCCGCTGTCAAACTGCCCTCTCCGACCTCGAGGTAGTGCATAAGGATGTCATGGGGCATCTTTACTATATTCGCTATCCCTTAACTCAAAGTGAGGGCTTCGTCACCGTCGCTACTACCCGACCGGAAACCTTCCTCGGTGACACGGCTGTGGCTGTGAATCCTGAAGATGAGCGCTACAAGAATCTTGTGGGCAAAAGTGTCATCCTTCCTATTATAGATAAAAAAATTCTCATAATCGCTGATGATGCCGTTGATACTTCTTTCGGCACCGGAGCATTGAAGATAACGCCAGCTCATGACCCCACGGACTTTGAAGTAGCCCAGCGACATAATTTGCCCCTGGTAGATATCATGAACCCCGACGCTACCATGAACGAGAATGCTGGTCCGTATCAGGGACTGGAAAGGTTTGCCTGCCGAGATAGGGTGTTAGCTGACCTAAAAGACAAAAAACTTTTGGAGAAAATCGAGCCTTACTCTCATTCGGTAGGACATTGTGGTCGTTGCCAGACGATGGTTGAACCCAAGGTCAGCCTCCAGTGGTTTGTTCAAACAGAGCCCTTGGCTAAAGCTGCTATCGAGGTTGTTAAAGATGGCAGAATCAAGATAATCCCGGAACGTTTCACCAAGATATATTTTGACTGGATGGAAAATATCAAGGATTGGTGCATCAGCCGACAATTATGGTGGGGACATCGCATCCCGGTATGGTATTGTCAGGGTTGTGGCAAGTTGACGGTATCGGTAGATGAACCATCAGCTTGCACTCACTGTAGTTCAAAACAAATCATCCAGGACCCTGATGTCCTGGACACCTGGTTTAGCTCGGCGCTATGGACACATTCCACGCTGGGCTGGCCAGAGGACACCGATGACCTTCGCTATTTCTATCCTGGCTTGGTAATGGGAACCGGCTATGACATTCTTTTCTTCTGGGTCGCCAGGATGATTATGATGGGACTGGAGGATACTGGCGAGATACCTTTCCATACCGTTTACCTCAATGGTTTGATTCGCGATGAAAGCGGGGAGAAAATGAGCAAATTGCGAGGGAATGTCATAAATCCCGCCGAAGCGATAAGTAAGTATGGTGTTGATGCTCTCCGATTCGCTCTAACTACCGGGACTTCACCGGGGAATGATATAAATCTGGGCACAGATAAATTGGAATCCAGCCGCAACTTCGTCAACAAATTGTGGAATGCCACCAGATTTATCCTGCAGAGCCTGAATGATGAAAGGCTGGAAGCTCAGGCAATCCCGATTTTACCGGGACAATCGCAGAGAATAGAAGACCAATGGATTGATAGCCAGCTCAACCGACTTATCAAAAATGTCACTGAACTGATGCAAGATTTCCAGTTTGGTGAAGCAGAGCAGCAGATTTACGATTTTGTCTGGTCGAAGTTCTGTGATTGGTACATTGAAATTGCCAAGATACGACTTCGTGGCCAATTAACCCCGTCACCTTTGCCTTTCCTGGTCAATACATTGGAAAAATCATTGCGTCTTTTGCATCCTTTCATGCCTTTCATCACCGAGGAATTGTGGCAAAGTTTGAAGGTGAGATTGCTTCGCCCCGATACAATCGGGGCTCGCAATGACACTATGAAGATGCCGGCTTCCATAATGATAGCTCCTTATCCCCTCGCTGACGATAAGTCCTTTGCTCCAGAAGCCGAGCGGGTGATGGATTCTGTAATAGAGATTATCCACTCTATCCGTAACGCTCGGGCTCAATATAAGGCCAAACCAGGCAAATGGATTGAAGCTCAAGTTTATACTGGTGAGCTACTCTCAGGGCTTGTTAATGAAGCACATATGATAGAAACACTGGCTAAAGTTTGCCCCTTAGCAATACTCGGTCGTCAGGAAAGGGAATCTACCAAAGGTAAAGTCCTGGTTTTGGTGTTGAAAGAGGCTGAGGTGGTCTTGCCACTGGCAGGTATGGTGGATCAACTTGCTGAAGAACAACGGCTGCTGAAGGAAGGCGAAGAAATTAAAGGAAGAATCGCCCAACTTAACGCCAGGCTAAGAGATAAAGCCTTTTTAAGCAAAGCGCCAGCTCAGGTTATTGAAAAAGAGAAACAAAAGCTGGCCATGCTCGAAGATAAATTGAAAAGGCTACACCAGGAATTAGCTCAACTGAACTCGCCGTCGGCTGACAGCTGACATCCCGCAGCCTTCAAGAGCGGAAGGACGAAGTGGTTTAGCTTTGAGTCCTAATATCTCATGCAACTTTGCCAGGGCTTTTTTGGTATCGCTAGCCATGCAGGATTTATCACGGATTTTCATGCGATATTTAAATAACCAGTAGGTAAATATATTAAGCTCGGTCAAGCTTATAGACCTGAGTTGAGGATAATGTCTCTCCCTCCTGAACTGTTTCAGGAGGGCAAATTGATTGGCACCATAAATGTGTTGGTAGGCCTCGTCAACTATTCCATTATCGCTGTTCAAGCCTAAAACTCTCCTTTTCTTTCGTATCTCTTCAGTTACAGCCAAAATGAGAAAATTTTCCACAAGAATGCCGTAGAAATAGTTGAGGTGGGTCTCGTATTTAGAAGCGCCAATTAGATTCTTAAACTCGTCTTTAGATAATTCTATTGGTGGTATAGAGAAGAAGAGAAGATTGGTTCGCTCTTTTGCTGGAATAAGTCCATCGAGTTCTTCACATAACCTCTCTGCCAGAATCAGCCAGTCGAAGGCTTCGTTGTCAATGAGATAGCAATAATGTCGCCCGTCATAATCCTCTTCAGAACTACTCCACAGGCGAATGGTTTCAAGCATGGCCACATACCAATTCTTGCCTTCAGCAATAGCACTTTTCAGTCCTTGGATTGCCTGAGTATCTCGAGTGGACACTCCAGCCACCTCCACAATTATTTTGAGAACCGTCTATAGATATATTATATCCTTGCTGGGCAGGCAGATTCAAGGCCATATGGTCGAGATTGCGTAGTAATCCTTAACCGTCCTTGCCAGTCCTATGCCTCTGCCATCTCTGAGCCCCGACAAGTCGGGGCGAAGAATCACACCTTCGCTCAGGCATGAGCGACGTCCAAGGGGTTAACTCCGTGCAGCCATCATGGGGCACATCAAAACTGCCTTGGCACCTACACTCCTGGTAATTACGCAGCCAGAAGATTGAGGGCAAGGCTGGAGTCATCTATTCCTATTTAGAGCAGCGAGCAATTCTGCTAAGGGCAGGGTATTCAATATATGCTGCGGCTCACACCAGGCCCGCCGAGCGACGACAACTCCGAATCGCATAAAGCCAAGATGAGCAGTACTATGAGCATCGGTATCGATGGCGAGCTTTACCCCCAAATCTCTGGCACAGAAGGCGTGGATATCCTTTAAATCGAGGCGGTCAGGCATGGCGTTAATCTCCATAATCTTATTATACTTAGCTGCCGCCTGGAATACGGCTTCTAAGTCTATGGCTACGGGCTCACGCTCTCCTATAAGGCGGCAAGTAGGGTGGGCAATCATGTCGACATCGGGATTTTCGATGGCGTTTATTACCCTCCGGGTCATCTTTTCCTCACTTTGGTTCATGGCGGAGTGCACAGCAGCATTCACCATATCCAGTTCAGATAGAATTTCGTGGGGCAGGTCTAAGCTACCATCCGCCCGAATATCAACCTCGATGCCAGTAAGCACATGAATCCCGGTTAAACGCTCGTTGAGAGCTTTAATTTCAGCAACCTGCTGCCTCAGCCTTTCCACATCGAGACCATGAGCAATACCACGTCCAGCGGAATGTTCCGTGATTGCGATATATTGATAGCCCATATCTTTGGCCGCCAGAGCCATTTTCTCGATGGAATCATGCCCATCGCTCCATTCAGTATGCATATGAAGGTCTCCCTTTATGTCGGATAACTCCACGAGCTTAGGTATAGCTCCCTGCTCAGCTTTTTCTATTTCACCCTGAGCTTCTCTGATTTCTTGCGGGATGTACTGAAGCCCCAGCCGATGATAGAAGTCCTCTTCCATAGAGAATTTTTCCAACTTGTCTGTAGCTATAACAGTTATCCCATACTCACTCAGCTTTAACCCCTGCTTACGCCCTCTTTCTCTCAGGGAAATATTGTGTTGTTTACTTCCGGTAAAATATTGAAGCAAGGAACCAAAGGAATCATGCTCCACCATCCGCAAGTCAACTTGCAAGCCGCCGCTGACAATAGCACTGGCCTTGGTTGACCCTTGGGCTAGCACCTGCCCTACGTGAGGCAGGGCAACAAAAGTATCTATAACCTCCCTGGGGTTATCGGCAGTGCCCATCAGGTCAATATCACCCACTGTTTCCCGAAAGCGCCGTAAGCTACCAGCGGGAGTGAGATTTTTCACACCAGGGATAGAGCGGAGGGCGACTATAATTTCCTCGACAATGGGCAGAGCTTCACCAATGGGGATACGCTGATCTTTGCGGCGCAATGCCTGGATTTGGTAAAGGATATTATCAGCGGTCTTTTCGCCAAGACGGAAAATTTTAGCCACTCGTCCTTCATTGATTGCCTGCTCCAATTCATCCACCGAGCTTATCCCCAATGCGCTGGCAAGCTTGTTAGCTGTCTTGGGACCAATCCCTGGTATGGCCAGGAGATTGGTGACCCCTTGGGGAAACTCAGCCTTCAGATTCTCATAATAACCTAGCTTGCCGGTGGTCATCAGCTCGGTGGTCTTTTTAGCTATTGCCTCACCCACGCCGGGAATGCTCTGTAAGTCCTCGCCTTCGTCAAGCATAACCTTCAGTTCTCTGGGGTAATGCTCGATAGCCCTGGCTGCCTTCTGATAGGCGTGAATCTTAAAGACATTCTCCCCTTTAAGCTCCAGGAGGTCGGCAATGTCCTGGAATACCCTGGCCACCTCGCTGTTTTTCATGCCTGTCTTTGTCTTCTCCCCTCCTTTGTTTATTATACCCTTGTTTCCTAAGCCTGTGATAACTCCGATGAAATTGGAGTGCTTTCCATCGTCTCACAGGCTGCATTAAGTCATTATTCTGAGTAGTAAGAGCTAGAGACCATCCTTCGCTCTAGTCAACCCCTTCAAGCTGTTCGATAATCCTCCCTGCCATTCTGAGCTCCGACAAGCTGGGGCTCAGAATCTCGAGAGTCTTCCCCGTGACTTCGTTCAGGGTTAGAGTGCAATTAAACAGCCTCCTCTTTTGTGTCTCCCTCTAACCCTCTCCTGCTATGGGAAGGGAATTGTAATAATTTATGCAGTCAACTATAGATGGCGCTTGGGAGTCATGGATTAATGAAAAGCTGTATAATTCATCACGGGTGGGATGCAAAAATATATCAAAAACAGGATGTTAGGGGGCTACGACCTGAATCTTGTTGCCGTGGTCGGTATATCCACGCTGGTATTAGTCCTGAAGTATTATTACCCTTTGAACATCGATTTTCCCCGGGCAACGGAGCTCATTTATTACCTGCTGGTTCCGCTGGCGGCGGGCTTTCTGATTTTCAGGGATAAGCCCTGGGATTATGGCATCCGCATTGGCCGCTGGAAATCGTCGATAATACTAACCGCAGTCTGCCTTGCTGCCATGGCGCTGATTCTCTACAGAACCGGTAAAATGCCGGAGTTTCGTTCTTACTACCACATGCATGTCATAGACTGGCCCGAGCTGCTGCTTGGCGCGGCACTATACATGTTTGCCTGGGAATTTCTGTTCCGTGGATATATGCTGTTTGGTCTGGAAAAGTCGATAGGGAAAAGTGCTATCTTCGTGCAGGCTATTCCTTTTGTGCTGCTCCATATAGGGAAGCCTTTTTTAGAGACGCTGTTTTGCATTCCCGGCGGCTTCATTTTGGGATACGTAGCATACAGAACGAGGTCATTCTTACCCTGTTTTAT
>Ga0209991_10000075_pt1 | contig 41857 bp, 43 predicted proteins | sample ChitaG_FD_183167 | JGI IMG/M metagenome (GOLD analysis project Ga0209991, IMG submission 183167) | Deep subsurface microbial communities from South Pacific Ocean to uncover new lineages of life (NeLLi) - Chile_00310 metaG (SPAdes)... | ecosystem: Environmental > Aquatic > Marine > Oceanic >... | reverse complement strand
AGCGCTCGTCGTCGCGCAGCCCGACCTGGGACAAGCAATGTCGATGGGTGTGATCCTGCTCGGCCTGCTCTGGTACGCAGGGCTGCCGCTGAGGGTGTTCCTGAGTTCGTTGGGGGCGGTGATCTTCTCGGGGGCCGTTCTCGCGCTGTCTGAAGGGTACCGATCCGATCGCGTGCAGTCCTGGCTCAATCCGGCCGCCGACGCGCAGGGTTCCGGCTATCAGGCGCGCCAGTCCAGGTACGCATTGGCCAACGGCGGTTTCTTCGGCGACGGGTTGGGGCAGGGCTCAGCCAAATGGAACTACCTGCCCAACGCCCACAACGACTTCATTTTCGCGATCATCGGTGAGGAGCTGGGCTTCATCGGCGCCGCCGGGCTGCTGTGCCTATTCGGCCTGTTCGCCTACACCGGCATGCGGATCGCGCGTCGGTCGGCCGACCCGTTCCTGCGGTTGCTCACAGCCACTGCCACATTGTGGATCCTCAGCCAGGTGTTCATCAACGTCGGGTACGTGGTGGGGTTGCTGCCGGTCACGGGGTTGCAGCTGCCGCTGATCTCGGCCGGTGGCACATCGACTGCCACGACGCTGCTGATGATCGGCATCATGGCCAACGCCGCACGTCATGAACCCGAGGCGGTCGCCGCTCTGCGGGCCGGCCGCGATGACCGGTTCAACCGGCTGCTGCGCCTGCCGCTGCCGGCGCCGTACGTCCCCACGCGTACCGAGGCCCTGCGCGACCGACTGCAGTCGCGTTCTGGCCCCCCGTCGACTCAGGTCGAGCGCAAGCAGACGAAGAAGCGGGCAGCCACGTCCCGGGCGGACGACCCTCCGGCGCGCCGGTCTGCAAAAGCCCGAGGCAAGCAGCCGGTTTCGGCCGGCAGGTCCTCGGTCGGATATGGTGCTGGCCAGCGCAAGCAGGGCCGAAGGGCTCGCACATTGGAAGGTCAGCGTCACGGGTGAGGGCGATCTCTGTGGTTCTCGCCGGTGGTGGCACGGCGGGCCACGTCGAACCGGCGATGGCGGTCGCCGACGCTCTCACAGCGCTCGACCCGGGTTTGCGTATCACCGCGCTAGGCACCGAGCGTGGCCTGGAGACCCGACTCGTGCCAGAACGCGGATACCAACTCGAGCTGATTAACCCGGTGCCGTTGCCCCGGAAGGCCTCTGCCGATCTAGTCCGGTTGCCGGGGCGGGTGCGACGCGCAGTCAGGCAGACACGAGCAATCCTCGATGACGTTCGCGCCGACGTCGTCATCGGATTTGGCGGATACGTCGCTGTGCCCGCCTACCTGGCCGCACGCAGCGCTCGGCCCCGCAAGAGGGTGCCCGTGGTCATCCATGAGGCGAACGCCCGCGCAGGCTGGGCGAACAGAGTGGGTGCCAGGTCAGCGCAGCGGGTCCTCTCCGCGGTGCCCGATCCCGGCCTACGCAATGTCGAGGTCGTGGGGGTCCCGGTGGGGGAGTCGATTGCCTCGTTGGACCGGATGGCGCTGCGCGATGAGGCGCGCGAGTATTTCGGCTTCGCCGACGACGCCCGAGTGTTGTTGGTGTTTGGCGGCTCGCAGGGCGCTCAGTCCCTCAACAGGGCGGTGTCGGAGGCTGCGGAAAGCCTTGCCAGCAAAGGCATTTCGGTCCTCCATGCGCACGGTCAGAAGAACACCCTAGAGCTGCCTGTCCCGATCGCCGGCGGCCCGCCTTACGTCGCCGTACCGTATCTGGACAAGATGGCATTGGCCTATGCGGCGGCTGACCTGGCGATCTGCCGTTCCGGAGCGATGACGGTCGCCGAGGTCACAGCGGTCGGGCTGCCTGCGGTCTATGTGCCGCTGCCGATCGGTAACGGCGAACAGCGCCTCAACGCACTTCCCGTCGTCAACGCAGGCGGTGGGATCATCGTCGATGACCGGGAGCTCACTGAGGGCTTCGTCGCCGACACGGTCACCACACTTCTCAACGACCAGGCCAGGCTGGCAGCGATGACGGCCGCTGCCGCATCGGCCGGACAACGCGATGCCGCGCGCAGGGTGGCGCAGGTGGCGCTTGACGTCGCGCGGGCCGGGCGTGGAAGGCGGCAGCGATGAACGCAGGTTCGTACGTGACTGAACTGCCCGACGAATTGCAACGGGTGCACATGGTGGGTATTGGCGGGGCCGGTATGTCGGGTATCGCGCGCGTCCTGCTGGATCGCGGCGGCATGGTCTCCGGATCTGATGCCAAGGAATCGCGTGGGGTGATCGCCCTGCGGGCCCGCGGGGCCACGGTCCGCATAGGCCACGACGCCTCGTCGCTGGACATGCTGCCAGGTGGTCCGACGGCAGTGGTCACCACCTACGCCGCGATCCCGAAAACCAATCCCGAACTTGTCGAAGCGCGCCGGCGGGACATCCCGGTTATCCTTCGGCCGGCCGTGCTGGCGAAACTCATGGTCGGACACACCACGCTCATGGTGACCGGCACGCACGGCAAGACCACCACGACGTCCATGCTGATAGTGGCTTTGCAGCACTGCGGGCTCGATCCGTCATTCGCGGTGGGTGGCGATCTCGGAGAGGCGGGCACCAATGCCCATCACGGCAGCGGAACGTGCTTTGTCGCCGAAGCCGACGAGAGCGATGGTTCGCTGCTCGAATACCAACCCGATGTCGTAGTCGTCACCAACATCGAGGCCGATCACCTGGATTTCTTTGGCAGCGCCGGAGCCTACGCCGCCGTATTCGACCAGTTCGTCGAGCGCATCAAACCTGACGGCACGCTGGTGGTCTGCGCCGATGATCCAGGTGCCAGGGCACTGGCCGAACGTACCGAGGAGCTTGGGATCCGGGTTCGCCGCTACGGAAGTGATCAGCACCTGGACGCCACGTTGGTCGACTGGGTGCAGCACGGTACCGGTGCCGTCGCGAGGATCGCGCTGCGCGGCGAGTCCCAGCCGCGGGTGATGCAGCTGTCTGTGCCGGGTCGCCACATGGCGCTCAACGGCCTGGGCGCACTGCTGGCCGGCATCGAGGCAGGCGCTGCTCCCGAAACCGTGCTCGAGGGTCTGGCTGGATTCGAGGGGGTGCGCCGTCGCTTCGAGTTCGTCGGTAGCGCCAACGGTGTCCGTGTCTTTGATGACTACGCACACCATCCGACCGAGGTCCGTGCCACCTTGACAGCGTTGCGTGCCGTGGCCCAGCAGCACGAAACCGGCCGGGCCATCGTGGTTTTTCAGCCACATTTGTATTCCCGCACAGAGGCTTTCGCTTCTCAGTTCGGTCAGGCGCTGGACATCGCCGACCAGGTCTTCGTTTTGGACGTGTTCGCGGCGCGGGAGCAGCCGCTCGCCGGCGTCAGCGGGGCTACCGTTGCCGACGCGGTGACTGCCGAGGTGGCTTATGTGCCTGACTTTTCGGCGGTGTCCGCGCGGGTCGGCGCAGTCGCGCAACCCGGTGACGTGATCGTGACCATGGGTGCCGGCGATGTGACCATGCTCGGCAGGGAGATCCTGGCTGTGCTGCAGGCAAAGGCCGATCGCAGCGAGCCAGGCGGACTCGATACGGTCCGGTGATGACCGAGCCGAGTCAGGGTGAGCCCGAACCCGCCAGCGAGGGCGACGGTTCGGAGCCGACCGCAGCGCAGGACGAGGTTGCGGGTACCGGGGATGCCGCGGATGTCGGGGATTTCGGGGATGTCGAGGGACCGCGCCGTCGTGCCCGGCGTGAACGCGAGGAACGCCGGACGGCACAGGAGCGGGCCACGGCCATCGAGGAGGCCCGCCGGGAGGCCAAGCGCCGCGCGCTGGGTGAGACGGTGCAGGAGACGAAGACGCTCGGTCGCGGCGCCGTCCGAGGGCTTAAGTTATTGATGTGGACTGCGTTGATCGCGGTTCTGGTCGTGGGCCTTGGGCTGCTGCTCTACTTCACGCCGCTCATGTCGACTCGCAGCGTTGCCGTCACCGGGCTGAGTGCGGTCGCCGAGGACGAGGTGGTCGTTGCGGCCGCGGTGGTGCCGGGGACTCCGCTGCTGCAGGTCGACACCGATGCGGTTGCCGAGCGGGTCGCCGAGATTCGGCGCATCGCCTCGGTCCGCGTGCAGCGCCAGTATCCGTCTACGTTGCGGGTTACCGTCGTCGAGCGAATCCCCGTCGTGGTCAGGGACTATTCGGACGGGGTGCACCTGTTCGACCGTGACGGGGTCGACTTCGCTACCGCGCCACCGCCGCCGGGGGTGCCGTATCTGGACACTGAGAACCCGAGTCCCGCCGATCCAGCGACCATGGCGGCGCTACAGGTGATGACCTCGTTGCGGCCCGATGTCGCGAGCTTGGTGGGCCGGGTGTCGGCGCCGTCCGCCGCAGCGATCACGCTGACCTTGACCGATGGTCGTGTCGTGGTGTGGGGGACCACCGACCGTACCGAGGAGAAGGCGCTCAAGCTGGCCGCGCTGCTCACCCAGCCGGGCCAGACGTATGACGTCTCCAGCCCGGACCTGCCGACCGTCAAGTAGTCACCGGCGGCCATCGCTTACACGACGTCCACGCGTGCGGCAGACACGCGCCACGATTTTTGTCGTGTTGCATCGGCGCGCCTGCCCGTCATGTGCGCTACCCGCCTCTACCGTTCTGTTTGCGCGGAACAACTTGACATAACTCTAAGCCTATGGTTGAGGTTGAGGGTTTGTTCGAGGGGACCTTCCCGCGTGACGACAGGCAACCAGGCAAGAAGGGCAACCACTGATGAGGGCTTGCGCGAAGAAGGTGTGGCGATGACCCCCCCGCATAACTACCTCGCCGTGATCAAGGTGGTCGGCATTGGCGGCGGCGGCGTCAACGCGGTGAACCGGATGATCGAACAGGGTCTGAAGGGCGTCGAATTCATTGCGATCAACACCGACGCTCAGGCGCTGTTGATGAGCGATGCCGACGTCAAACTCGACGTCGGGCGTGACTCGACACGCGGGCTGGGCGCCGGCGCAGATCCCGAGGTCGGCCGAAGGGCTACTGATGACGCCAAGGACGACATTGAGGAGCTGCTTCGCGGCGCCGACATGGTGTTCGTCACCGCCGGTGAGGGTGGCGGCACCGGCACCGGCGGTGCGCCAGTGGTGGCCACCATCGCCCGCAAGCTCGGCGCGCTTACCGTCGGTGTGGTCACTCGGCCGTTCTCGTTCGAAGGTAAGCGCCGGAGCAATCAGGCAGAGAATGGCATCGGTTCGCTGAGGGAGAGCTGCGACACGCTGATCGTGATCCCTAATGACCGGCTGCTGCAGATGGGCGATGCCGCCGTCTCGTTGATGGACGCGTTCCGCAGTGCGGACGAGGTACTGCTCAATGGCGTGCAAGGCATCACCGATCTGATTACCACTCCCGGCTTGATCAACGTGGACTTCGCCGACGTCAAGGGCGTCATGAGCGGCGCGGGTACGGCGCTGATGGGTATCGGCTCGGCCCGCGGCGATGGGCGCGCGCTCAAGGCAGCTGAGATCGCGATCAATTCTCCGTTACTGGAAGCATCGATGGAAGGTGCCCAGGGCGTGCTGCTGTCGGTGGCCGGCGGCAGCGATCTGGGCCTGTTCGAGATCAACGAGGCCGCGTCGCTGGTGCAGGAAGCCGCACATCCCGAAGCCAACATCATCTTCGGCACCGTCATTGACGACTCGCTCGGTGACGAGGTCAGGGTGACGGTGATCGCCGCGGGCTTCGACGCGACCGGCCCTGGACGCAAGCCGGTGACCGGTGAGGAGGGGGCGCCCACGACGGCGGCCGCGGCAGCTCAGCCGATTGCGCCGGGCAAGGCCGGCCGGGTGAGTGCCTCGCTGTTCGAGTCACCTGATCCCGCGAGTGTGCTGGTGCACACCAACGGCGCTACGGTCCGGATCGGTGGTGACGATGGCGGCATTTCCGACGACGACGTCGACGTGCCGCCGTTCATGCGCCACTAACGCGTCGTACGTTCGCACCGTGCCAGATCGCGCGTCTTCCGGCCGGGCAGCCCCCGATCCTTCGGCCTCCGGCCGCACAGCGAAGTTCCGGGTGCGTCGCGTGAGTACTACCCGCGCCGGGGGTGTGTCCAAACCGCCGTTTGCGACTTTCAACCTCGGCGATCATGTCGGCGACGACCCGGACGCCGTCGCTGCCAACCGACGTCGTCTCGGCACAACGGTCGGGCTGCGCTCGCCTGATGCAGGCGTCGGTGACGGCATCGTGTGGATGAACCAAGTGCACGGTGTCCACGTTGAGGTTGTCGACAGCTTGGTGGATACCGTCGACGACACAGACGGTTTGGTCACCACCACACCGCTGCTGGCGCTAGCAGTCTTGACGGCCGACTGTGTCCCGGTCTTGATGTCCGACGCGCACGCCGGCGTGATTGCCGCCGTTCACGCGGGCCGAGTCGGGGCGCAGGGGGGCATCATCGTGCGGGCGCTGCAGACCATGGTGGACGTAGGTGCACGGGTCAAGGACGTCTCGGTTCTGCTCGGGCCCGCGGTCAGCGGTGTCAATTACGAGGTGCCTGAGTCGATGGCTGCCGAGGTGGAACGGACGCTGCCGGGCAGTCGGACCACTACCCACCGCGGCACCCCGGGTCTGGACCTACGCGCTGGAATCGCTGCGCAACTGCGCACCTTGGGGGTAGCCGCGATCGATGTCGATCCGCGTTGCACGGTGGACGACCACACGCTGTTCAGCCATCGGCGCGAGGCGCCCACCGGCCGGCTGGCATCACTGGTCTGGCTGGAGCCCGTCCCGTGACCACGGTCCGTGAGAACGAGCTGAGCCTGTCGCTGGCCGCGGTGCGCAAGCGGCTCGCGCTTGCGGCCAAGGCAGCCGGACGCGATCCCGCCGACATTGAATTGCTGCCGGTCACGAAGTTCTTCCCGGCCAATGACGTGCTGGCGCTGCACCGTCTGGGATGCCTTGCGTTCGGCGAATCCCGCGACCAGGAGGCCACGCAGAAGGTGGCCGAGGTCAGCGCAATCCCGGGCTGCGGTTCCCTTCGCTGGCATCTGGTGGGCCGCATCCAGCGCAACAAGGCGCGCTCGGTCGCGAGGTGGGCCTACGCGGTGCACTCGGTTGACAGCGCCAAGGTGATCACCTCCCTGGACCGGACGGTGTCAGAGGCGCTCGGCGAGGGGTTGCGTCGCGATCCGCTGCGGGCCTACCTGCAGATCAGTCTCGACGGTGACGAGACCAGGGGCGGGGTCGACGTCGCGGCTACTGGCCGAATCGACGAACTGTGCGCCGCTGTCGACCAGGCAACCGGGTTGCGGTTCGTCGGACTGATGGCCATCCCACCGCGGGGAGCCGATCCTGATGAGGCGTTCGCGCGTTTACGCAGGGAGCGCGAGCGGCTACAGGCTGGCTATCAGCAGCAACTCGAGCTGTCCGCAGGGATGTCAGGTGACCTGGAGTCGGCGGTCGAACATGGTTCGAACTGTGTGCGTGTCGGTACCGCTCTCATGGGACCGCGACCGCTAACGTCACCGGAAGTAGTCACTCCAGTCACACCTTCATCACAGACACCAAATGCCACCGATATTTCGAACACCTCGAACACCTCGAACACCTCGAACACCTCAGCACCGCGAGAAGGGTCCTCACAATGAGCACACTGCACAAGGTCAAGGCCTACTTCGGAATGGCGCCTATGGATGACTATGAAGATGACTACTACGAGGACGACGATCGCGGCGCCTCGCGCGGCTACCGCCGAACCCGCGAGGATCGCTTCGAGGATGACGGTTATCAGCGCGGGTATGACGGCCCGGGAGATGAGCGTCGCCGCGACTACGACGAGCCCGCCGCCTACCGTGGGGGTCCTGCTGGTGGTTTCGAGGACATGCGTTTCGAGCCCAGTTTGCGTGCGCCGCGCAAATTCGAACGCACCCCATCGCGATTCGGCTCCGCACGAGGCTCGACTCGGGGGGCGTTGGCCATGGACCCGCGCGGAATGGCCGAGCTATTCGAGGCCGGCAGCCCGCTGGCCAAGATCACCACATTGCGTCCCAAGGACTACAGCGAGGCACGCACGATCGGCGAGCGGTTCCGAGACGGAACACCGGTAATCATGGATCTGGTCTCGATGGACAACGCGGACGCCAAGCGACTGGTTGACTTCGCGGCTGGGCTGGCCTTCGCGCTGCGAGGCTCCTTCGACAAGGTTGCGACCAAGGTGTTCCTGTTGTCGCCAGCCGATGTCGATGTGACAGCTGAGCAGCGTCGGCGCATCGCCGAGGCCGGGTTTCCCGCATATCAATAGATTGGCTTTCCCACGCCAACACGGCTGGGGTCCGAAGGCGACGGTCTAGGACGGGTAGGCTGGCGGAGTCGCACAAGCGCCGCAGGCACTGAGCGACACTCCTTCTTTATCGATTGTCATACATCTGCCTGTAGTGAGGTCTGCTCAGTTGGCGCTCTTCTTCGAGATCATCGGTTTTGCGCTGTTCATGTTCTGGCTGCTGTTGATCGCCCGCGTGGTGGTGGAGTTCATCCGCTCGTTCAGTCGTGATTGGCATCCCAAGGGAGCGACGGTGGTCGTGCTCGAGATGATCATGACGCTGACCGACCCGCCGGTGAACCTGCTGCGCCGCATCATTCCGCAGCTCACGATAGGTTCCGTCCGATTCGATCTATCGATCATGGTGTTGCTGCTCCTCGCGTTCATCGGGATGCAGCTCGCGTTCGCCGCAGCGATGTGAGCCTCCCTGCGCAGTAGGTGGCGTCGGTGCTTCGGCACTGAATCGCCCCGTGGAAATGCTGGAGGCAACGTCTCGGTTTTGTTGAGTTTCGCCCCTAAATTATGGTCTTGCCTGCAACCGTAGGGTCTGGTGTGACAGGATGGGCGCCAGTTACTCTCAACCAAGGCTCTACACTTTGAGATCGTTCGTTTGACGATCCAGACTTTCAAGGGGGCAGGCAATGCCGCTCACACCTGCCGACGTGCATAACGTCGCGTTTAGTAAGCCACCGATCGGCAAGCGCGGCTACAACGAGGATGAGGTCGATGCGTTCCTCGACCTGGTTGAGAATGAGCTGTCCCGCCTCATTGAGGAGAACGGCGATCTCCGCCAGCGGGTGGCCGAGCTGGGCCAGGATGCCGGTTCGGGGCAGTCGGGCGCCTTCCAGCCCACGCAGGCAATGCCAGTTCACGTCGTGGAGTCCGAATCCGAACCACCAGCGCCGGAACCAGTTTACGACGCGCCTGCGCAGTCCGCACAGTCCAGCGAAGACCATCACCTACGCGCCGCCAAGGTGCTCGGCCTGGCCCAGGACACCGCCGACCGACTGACCGGGTCCGCTAGAGCCGAGTCCGACAAGATGCTCGCCGATGCCCGCGCCCAGGCCGAGGCGATGGTCTCCGAGGCCCGCGAAATTTCAGAGTCGACTGTCGCCGAAGCCCGGCAGCACGCCGACGCGATGCTCGCAGATGCGCAGGCGCGGGCCGAAACGCAACTGGGCCAGGCTCAGGAGAAGGCCGACGCACTGCAGGCCGACGCCGAGCGCAAGCACTCCGAGATCATGGGCACTATCAACCAGCAGCGGACCGTGCTCGAAGGCCGCCTCGAACAGTTGCGCACCTTCGAGCGGGAGTACCGCACCCGTTTGAAGACCTACCTTGAGTCGCAGCTCGAAGAACTGGGTCAGCGCGGCTCGGCCGCCCCCGTCGACTCCGGCGCCAACAACGATGCCGGGTTCAACCGGGACAACAATTAGTCACGTGCATTTCCAACGAAGGGTTGGCCCATGCTGATCGTTGCGCTCGTGCTGGCCGTCGTTGGCCTGGCGGCACTCGTGACAGCCATAATCACCAGCAACGAGCTGATCGCCTGGGTGTGCATCGCGGCCAGCGCCATCGGAGTGCTACTGCTGATCATCGACGCAGTACGGAGTCGTTCCAAGCAGAACGACGGTGACGATCAGGCCGACGGGACAGCGGAGCCCGAAGTCATCTACGACGAGGACTATCCCGAGGAAGCTCCCGTCGGCGCGGACTATGGCGACGCCCCTGCCCAGGACGCCCCGGAGGAAGCCTCACACGGAGACCCTGCCGGGAACGACAGCGCAAAAAGCTAGGGTCGCTGCAAGAAGCTGGGGTCGCTGGGACTCAACGGTCCGTGACGGTGGGTCCGCCCTCGGTGGTGGGTGTGGCCAGCAGGGCTCGCACCTCATCGTCGTCGACCTGATGAAAATCCTCGAAGACCTGTCCGACAGCGCCGAAGTCGGCGGGCATGGTCGAGCACACTACGTCGTCGGCGTCCTTGAGTAGGCGCCGGCAGACCGACTTCGGCCCGACCGGTACCCCCACCACGACCAGGCTTGGGCCGGCTTGGCGCACCGAGCGTGCCGCAGCTGTCATGCTGGCTCCGGTAGCGATCCCGTCGTCGACAAGCAGCACGGTCCGCCCGGCCAATTCCAGCGGACCTCGATCGGCGCGATAGGCCAGCTCGCGCCGTCGAAGCTCCGCGGTCTCGCGGGTCACGACGTCGCGGATCTGGTCGTCGCTGATGCCCAGACTGCGAATCAGATCATCGTTGAATACGACACCGCCCCCGGTGGCCACGGCGCCCATAGCAAGCTCGGGCCACTGCGGCACTCCCAGTTTGCGGACCAGGCATACATCCAGCGGAGCCTGTAGAAAGCGTGCGACCTCCCAGCCGATCGGCACGCCGCCGCGGGCGAGTCCCAGCACCTGGAGGTCGCCGCGGCCGCGGTAGCGCGCAAGGTCGAGCGCCAGGACCCGGCCCGCCTCGGGGCGGTCCCGGAAGGTTCGCCTGGTGGTGCTCATTGCTCAGTCATACCAGCTGACCGCCCCCTGATGCGGTGTCGACAGCGAGTTCATCTCTGCGCGTGAGCAATTCGTCATCACTTCCCGGTCAGTTGGTCGAGCAGGTTGTAGCCCGTCGGGTTGTCGGGAAGTACCCAGGAGATGCCCTCGAGGAGAATGATTGCGATCACATTGGCCGCAGCCAACGCGATGAGCCACCACACGATGATCGCCGAGAGCAGCCGTACCGGGCTGCCGGCGGCCGGTGCCACGGGGATGCTCTGGGGCATCACCGTCAACATCACGCCCACGTAGATCGCGACGATGGCAAAAGTGATGAAGGCCCAGGTATAGAGGTGCAGGCCTAGGACGGGATGGCCGTAGCCGGGGTCACCGGGCTCGATGTGCAGAAGAATCTGGCGGATCGATACCGAGGCGCCAGCCAGCCCGCCAACGAGCCCCATGCCGAGTCCCTGGGCGTACCGCGACGCGGTAAGCGTTCCACGGCGGGCTTGCATGATCACGAAGACGGCGCCCAAGGACGACAAGAACATCCCGTAGCGCTGAAGCATACAAAGCGGGCAGGGGGATTCGCCCACGGCTAGCTGGATGTAGAACGCGCTCGTCATGACAAAGCAGTAGCTGAACACCCAGACCAGAAGCCCCCAATACGAGACCGATCCCCACCGGCCCCGGCCTGGCATCGACGAGTCGATGGCGCCAACTGACAGGTCGGTGTCCGTTGCGGCGGCCTCGCTGTCGGCAGGCATCAGAGGCTCACATCTAGAGCGGTAGTGACGTGATACCGGTATAGGCCCAGTGTCACCACCAGTGTGAAGACCCACAGACTGATGATGAGGCCGCGCTTTGCTCCCCTCCACATCAGCAGGGAGATGCTGAGAAGCAAAGCCATTATCAGTATGTCCACGGCCGCACATTAGGGCGATCGAAGTGCGTCCGTCTTCGGATCTGCCGAATCACAGCGGCTGTTCGGACGAATGCCGAAATTCGACGCCAAGGAAGACGCCAAGGAAATAGTTGTTTCCAGTTCGTTTCCTCGACAAGTCACGTTTGCATCCCCTGGTCACTCCCCGGGGGGCTCACTGTGAACTAACCAGCGCTGTGAGGTCGTGTTTGCACCGCGGTCACGAATGTGCAATCGACGCGGAATGCCCTGGCCGTAGACCTATGAGGAGCCCGAACAGCGTCGTTCCTCATTGAGGCCCATCGCGGCTGGCTCGGGCTGTGTGAAGTGGCACGGAACGCATCGGACCCACCTCAGGAGAGAGTATGACCGTTACCGACGGCCAATCGACCGCCGCTGTCGCCGACGCGGCACCGGCACGCCATCACGGCAAGCGCTGGATCGAGGACTGGCGTCCGGAGGACCCGGAATTCTGGGCCACTGTCGGCAAGCGTGTGGCGCGCCGCAACCTGATTTTCTCCATCTTCGCCGAACACATCGCGTTCTCGGTGTTTCTGTTATGGAGCATCGTCGTCGTGCAGATGACTGCGGCCGCCGACGGCACTGCGGCCGCATCGGGGTGGGCCCTCAGCACTACCCAGGCGCTGTGGTTGGTCGCGGTGCCCACCGGGGTGGGCGCGTTCCTGCGGTTGCCATATACGTTTGCCGTTCCGGTGTTCGGGGGTCGCAACTGGACGGTGATTTCCGCACTGCTGCTGCTTATCCCATGCTTTGGATTGGCCTGGGTTGTAGGCGATCCGAGCAACCCGTTCTGGCTGGTGATGTTGGTTTCCGCTACCGCCGGTTTCGGCGGCGGTAACTTCGCCTCCTCGATGGCCAATATCTCGTTCTACTATCCGGACAAAGAGAAGGGCTGGGCACTCGGACTCAACGCGGCTGGGGGCAACTTGGGAGTTGCGGTGGCGCAGAAGGTTGTTCCAGTCGTCGTCACCATCGGTGCCGGCGTGACTCTGTCTCAGGCCGGGTTGTTCTATGCGCCTCTAGCGGTAGCCTCGGCCGTCTGTGCGTTCCTGTTCATGAACAATCTGACGGAGGCCAAGGCTGATGTGAAGCCGGTATGGCAGTCGCTGCGGCACGCCGATACCTGGATCATGTCCTTGCTGTATATCGGCACCTTCGGCTCCTTCATCGGCTACTCCGCGGCGTTCCCGACTCTGCTGAAGGCGGTGTTCGACCGCGGCGACATCGCGCTGACGTATGCCTTCCTGGGGGCCGGCATCGGCGCGATTTGCCGCCCGGTGGGCGGCAAGCTCGCCGACCGGATCGGCGGCGCCCTTATCGCTGCGGTCAGCTTCGTCATGCTGGCAGTCGGCGCAGCAAGTGTGCTGTGGTCGGTGCAGGCCGTGAACATGCCGGTGTTCTTCATCTCGTTCATGTTCCTGTTCATCGCCACCGGTATCGGCAATGGCGCCACCTACGGGATGATCTCCAAGATCTTCCGAATCAAGGGCGAAGACGCCGGCGGAGATCCGCTGACCATGTTGCACATGCGTCGGCAGGCAGCCGGAGCGCTGGGGATCATCTCCTCGGTGGGCGCGTTCGGCGGGTTCGTTGTTCCGCTGGCATACGCCTGGTCGCAGTCCCAGTTCGGCAACATCGAGCCTGCGCTGCAGTTCTACGTAGCATTCTTCTTGATACTGCTAGTGGTCACCTGGTTCTTCTACTTGCGCAAGAGCACACGGATGGGTCAGGCCGGCGTGTGATCACCTTGTGGCTGCCCGACAACCGCCATCACCGGGAAGTGCAGCGACAGCGGAGGTAAGGCAGTGAAGGAGGCAAGATTTTGGGCACCCCAACATTCATGACTTTCGGTGCTGCCCCCAAGGCATGCGCGCCGTACAGCCACGCTGTTGAGATCGACGGCTGGTTATGGATCACCGGGCAGATGCCCAACTACGCCGACGACCACACCAAACCTCTGCCGAACGGCATCGAGGCTCAAACCCGAAATGTGATGGATAACCTGAGGATCGTGCTGTCAGAGCTGGGAATCGGACTTGAGAATGTGGGTCTGCCCCGAGTTTGGTTGACACCTGACCTGTGAGGACTCGTCCTCGCTGGAAGGATGTCGGCCATGCCGAAGCCCTATCCGATCGAGTTCCGCGAGACCCGGGACAACCTCCGTCCTACCTGGCGAGCATCGGTATCCCGCTGTTCGTGCAGACCTTTACTTCCAACGTTCTGAGCACCGTCGCCCTCGGCTTCGTCTTGATGCCATTTGCGACACGAACCCTGAGCTTCTGGCTGAACCCTGACGTCCCGTTACGTACCACGATTCGCGGAGCAGTTCTCGTCGTCGCACTGTACGGAGTTCTGCTTGCCATTTCGGCGATCGTCGCACTCTGAATGTTGCGAACCACCATGGGCAGGCTCCACCCGTCGTGCGGATGCTGCTCAGTACGGCCCTGCGTGCGCGAGGAGCCGGCGGGGATTTTCAACGAGCATGGTGTGGATCTGCTCGGCGGTCACCCCGCGCTGTTTTAGGGCCGGCAGCACGTCGCGGTGGATGTGCAGGTAGTGCGACTCCGGCATGGAGGCGGGGAGAGCATCACCAGGCAGCCAGCCGCAGAGGCCGATGAAGCAGGCCGCGTCGTGGGAGAGCACCATCTTGTCGGCGTGGCCGCGTTCACACATCTTTACCACCGTGTCCACCCGGTCCTCGAACGGCAGGATCCCGTCGTAGCCGAAGCGGTCCATCCCGATGTAGGAGCCATTGGCGATAAGTTCTTCGAGGTAGCCGAGGTCGGTGGTGTCGCCGCTGTGGCCGATGATCACCCGCGACAAGTCGACGCCCTCGTGAGCGAAAATGCGCTGCTGGTCGAGGCCGCGGCGGGTCGCGGCGTGGGTGTGTGTCGAGATCGGCACCCCGGTGTGCCGATGGGCCTGCGCGACGGCCCGAAGCACCCGCTCGACACCGGTAGTCACACCAGGCTGGTCGGTGGCGCATTTGAGGATCGATGCCCGCACGCCGGTATCGGCGATGCCTTTCTCGATGTCTCGCACAAACAGGTCCGTCATTGTCTCGGGCCCGCCGAGTTCGGTACCTGGGCCGCTGAAGTAGAAGTACAGCGGAACATCGTTGTAGGTGTACACACCGGTGGCCACCACGATCTGCAGATCGGTCTGAGCGGCAATACGGGCGATTCGCGGAATGTAGCGGCCGAGCCCAATCACCGTGAGATCGACGATGGTGTCCACGCCGGCGGCCTTGAGATCGTTGAGTCTGCGGATCGCGTCGGCCTCGCGGTCGGCGTCATCACCCCAAACGTCGGGGGAGTTCTGCATCATCTCGGCGGAGAGCACAAAGACGTGCTCGTGCATCAGCGTCACGCCCAGGTCTTTCGAGTCGATCGGACCCCGCATCGTGTTGATATTCGGCATAAATGCATTCTGCTTGAGGGCACCGGCCTTTGGACAGGCCGGGACTGTGCAAAATTTGGGGGGCTTGGTCGCGCTCAGGACGCTTGTTGTGCAGGTGTCCGCCCGGGGGTGTCGACGAAGGTGTCGCGCGGACCGACGGCGACCAGCAGTGCACCGGCGGCGAACAACACCACCGGCACCACCGGAAAACGGCCGTTGGGTGCGAAACCGGTTGCGGCGATGACCCCTAGGGAGACCGCGCAGGCGGCTGTTCCGAGGTAAAGCGCTGCCAGCGAGACACTTTCGCGCACCGGGGCTGCGAAGGTCGGTAGCGGCGCGGCGAACAGGCTTCGCCGCCAGGACAATAGACCCAGCAGGATCACCGTGACGACGGCCAACACCAGCTCCCACTCGAGGCGGGCTAGCCACCACAGTCCTGAACCGATCGGGGGCTGGTGAAGCAGTCCCGTCGGGTATCCGACCAGCGTCACGACGATGACGGGAATCATTTGCCACAGGTAGAGCGCCATGACGTTGTTGTTCGCTATCGAGATCACCCGCGGCCATCTGCCGCGTGTGAGCAGGCGGTTCAGCGCCGGCGCCACCGCGAACAGCACGCCGATCTGCAGGGTCGCCAGCGCCAACAATGCCACCGATGGGGGAGTGCTGTTCTGCACGCGGTCCCCCGGAACGCCGATCATCGCGATGGGATAGGGGCCCAACGCCACTAGCAGGGGCAGGGCCACGGCGGCGGCCACTGCCATCGATGCCAGCAGGCGTCTGCGCAGAAGTCCACCGTGCCAAGCAATTCCGAGCTGATAGATCGCTGCCCAACAGAAGAAGTAGTTCACGATCCGAATCTCAGGATGCCAGTGCTGATTCCCAAGGAGTCGACCAGAACGACGCAGGCAGCGAGTGTGGCGGGCACTGCGAGACCCCAACGCCGGTGTGCAGCCACTGCGATGGGGGTCAGCGCGACCACCATCAGGTAGACGGCCAGAAACCACAAGTGCATCGCGACGGCCCAGCCGCCCAATTCCAAGACCGATCCGTCGATGCCGGCCAGCATCAACGCTGTAATCACGACGAGCACGAATATGGCGTAGATCGCTGTAGGTCCGAGAGTGTGGGCCACGCGGCGGCGGATCCAGTCCTGTCGCGACCGGCTGTCGTTGGCGCGCAGTCGCGCCTATGAAACCGCGCAGGCGTACACCGCGGCGGGATCGATCGCCACGAACTCGACGGCGTCGCGGAACTCGGTACCGCGCTCGCAGAGCCAATCGATCACGGTGGCGCCGGTGCGGCCCTCCCGTTGCCCGAGCAGGCCCTGATCGCCGGCCAGGTCGACGAACCCGGTGTCCCACGGGTCGACCCGCACCCACCGCTGCGTCTGGGTGCACCTTTCCCACCTGGGCTTTCCGCGGCGGGTCTCGTCGATACCGAGTACCGCAGTGGGCTGCGGTTCGACCAGCAGTTCCTCGGCGTGGGCGATGAACGCCCGGTGAGCGGTCGGCCACGACACGTCGTGGTCGGCGGCGACCTCGGATACCGAGCGGGCCGCATCTCCGATCGCAGCGCCGATCTGGGTGCGCAACCGCCCGGTGGTCCGAGCCCGCGTTGGGATTTGCGGTATCAACTCGGTGAACGAGGACCGGCCGCAGTAGTCCTCGCGGCACCGCCAGCGGTGGACGGGAGGACCAGGATCAGCGACTCAAGTGGCCGGCCGCACCCAGGCCGACCCACACCACTACGCCGACGCCTGCGCCGCTGAGAACCGCGGGTGCGGCGGCGGTGGTCGCAAGCGCGACGACGGCGAAGACCAACAGGCCGACCAGCAGCGCTACCACCTTGTAGGCGGGCCAGGGAACACCGGCGATCGACACCGTCGAGGCCGAACGCGACATGGCTTCGCGGAATTGCTCGGCGCTAGTCATGTTAATCACGATAGCCCGTAAACGAGGTTTCGGACAACCGAAGTACCGATTCTGGTCAGCTGAGTTCGATAGTCTGGACCCATGCCGCTTACCGGAGAGTACGAACCCAGCACGCTCGATTGGGCCCGAAAAAACGCCGAGGAGTACATGGAATCCGGCGGTACCAAAGGGACCGAACTCAAGGGCATGCCGGTCGTCCTCCTGACCACGATCGGCGCGAAAACCGCAAAGATCCGCAAGACGCCGTTGATGCGTGTCGAACACCACGGGGAGTACGCCGTCGTCGCATCCCTCGGTGGGGCGCCCAAACACCCCGTCTGGTACTACAACCTCAAGGCGAATCCCCGGGTCGAACTGCAGGACGGCACCGAGACCGCTGACTACGACGCCCGTGAGGTGTTTGGCGACGAGAAGGCGATGTGGTGGGAGCATGCGGTGGCGGCCTTTCCGAACTATGTCGACTATCAGACGAAGACGGAACGTCAGATTCCGGTGTTCGTGCTGACGCCGGCCCGGTGAATCCGTTTTTGCTGCGGTGGGCTGCGGTGGCACCATTGTGCGGTGTCCGCTGAGCTGAGCCACCCACCCCCCATCGATCCCGCGGCACCCTTGCGTGCCGCGGACATCGACGAGGCCGCTCAGCGAATTTCCGGAGTGGTATCGAAGTCGCCGTTGCAACTAAGCGATCGGCTGTCGGCGATCATCGGCGCGAAGGTTTACCTCAAACGCGAGGATCTGCAGGCCGTGCGTTCATACAAGCTGCGCGGCGCCTACAACCTGCTGATGCAGCTGAGCCCCGAGGAGAAGGCTGCCGGGGTGGTGTGTTCGTCGGCCGGAAACCACGCTCAGGGGTTCGCGCTGGCATGCCGGTCGATGGGCGTGCACGGACGTGTTTACATTCCGGCCAAGACGCCGAAGCAAAAACGCAACCGGATTCGGTACCACGGCGGCGACTTCATCGAGCTGATCGTCGGTGGCAAGACCTATGACATGGCTGCCGAAGCGGCCCTCGGAGACGTCGCGCGGACCGGCGCCACGTTGGTACCGCCGTACGACGATGTCCGCACGATGGCCGGGCAAGGCACGATCGCGGTAGAGATCCTCGATCAGCTTGGCGCCGAACCAGATCTGGTGATCGTCCCGGTCGGCGGCGGCGGGTGTGTCAGCGGGGTCACGGCCTACCTCGCAGAGCGGGCCACCGCGACGTCAGTGCTAGGCGTGGAGCCCGCCGGGGCGGCCGCGTTGGTGGCCGCGCTGGCCAACGGTGCACCCGTGACGCTCGAGGACGTGGACCAGTTCGTCGACGGCGCTGCGGTCGCCCAGGTGGGCAGGCTGCCCTTCGCAGCGCTGTCGGCGGCCGGGGACATGGTGTCGATTACCACGGTCGACGAAGGCGCGGTGTGCACCGCGATGCTCGACCTGTATCAAAACGAAGGCATCATCGCCGAGCCGGCTGGGGCGCTGTCAGTGGCGGCCCTGCTGGATGCCGACGTCGAGCCTGGATCCACGGTGGTCTGCCTGATCTCGGGGGGCAACAATGACGTGTCCCGCTACGGCGAGGTCCTGGAACGCTCGTTGGTGCATCTAGGGCTCAAGCACTACTTCCTGGTCGATTTCCCGCAGGAGCCGGGCGCGCTGCGCCGATTCCTGGACGAAGTCCTCGGTCCCAACGACGACATCACCCTGTTCGAGTACGTCAAGCGCAATAACCGGGAGACAGGCGAGGCACTGGTCGGTATCGAGATGGGGTCGGCCTCGGACCTGGAAGGGCTGATCGCACGGATGCACAGCTCCGAGTGTCATGTCGAGGTGCTCGAACCTGGCTCGCCGACCTACCGCTACCTGACGTGACGATGATCGGCGCGCGCTGGGACGCTTGAGGCGGGCGCTGGGACGCCCCGACGGGCGGCTCAAGAGATCGACGTTCTGCAGAGAAAGTGCGGGTAGTCGTCTGCAAAAGGTCGATGTCTGCGTGCTGAGAAGGCCTGCGTGCCGAGAAGGCCTGGGCGAACTCGTGGACGACTAGTTGACGCCGCGAAGAATCGCGACAGAGTGCCCTGCAAGCCGCGTGGCCTCGGCGCCGACCGCGGGCTCACCACAAGTCAGCACTACCTCGCCCGTGACGGGGACGTCGACGGGCGCGGTACCGAGATTGCAGGCGATGGCCAATTTGCCCCGATGCATGACCAACCATCGCTGATCTTCGTCGTACTCGATTCGCAAGTGGTCCAGCCATGGGTCGTCGAAATCGGGCTCGTTGCGGCGCAGGCCGAGCAGATCTTGGTAGAAGCGCCGCAACCGCGAATGGTCTCCATCATCGATCTCGTCCCAGTTCAGCTTTGACCGCTGGAACGTCGCGGGGTCCTGGGGGTCGGGGATCTCATCGGCAGCCCAGCCGTGGTCGGCAAATTCCCGCTTGCGACCCTCTGCGGTTGCCCGGGCAAGCTCGGGCTCGGGATGGGAGCTGAAAAACTGGAACGGTGATGACGCCCCCCACTCCTCGCCCATGAAAAGCATCGCGGTATAGGGAGATCCAATCGCGAGTGCAGCTTTGATGGCGAGTTGACCGGTGGTCAAGATCTGCGATGGGCGGTCACCGATCGCCCGGTTTCCCACCTGGTCATGGGTCAGCGTGTAGGCCAGTAGTCGGGTCGCCGGAATAGTGGTGGTGTCCAAGGGGCGGCCGTGTCGGCGGTGCCGGAACGACGAGTATGTGCCTGCGTGGAAGTACCCGTGTCGCAACGTCTGTGCCAGCGTCTGTAGAGAGCCGAAATCGCGATAATAGCCCTGATGCTCACCGGACACAGCGGAGTGGATTGCGTGGTGTATGTCGTCGTCCCACTGCGCGGTCATGCCGAGACCACCGCGGTCCCGCGGAGTGATAAGCGTCGGATCGTTGAGGTCGCTTTCTGCAACCAGGGACAGCGGACGGACGAGTTCTATTGCCAGAGACTCAGTTTCGGCAGAGAGTTCTTCGAGGATGTGGCAGGCGGTGGTATCGACAAGTGCGTGGACTGCATCCAGCCGCAGCCCGTCGACATGGAATTCACGCATCCAGCGGAGCGCGCAATCCAGGATATAGCGCCGCACCGAGTCAGCGCCGGCGCCGCAGATATTGATCGACTCGCCCCAAGGGTTACTTCCGGTCGACAAATATGGCCCGAACAACGGCAAATAGTTCCCTGACGGGCCGAGGTGGTTGAACACCGCGTCGATGAGTACGCCGAGCCCGCGCGCATGGCAGGCGTCGACAAAACGGACGAGTCCATCGGGGCCGCCGTAGGGCTCGTGCACCGCGTACCAGAGCACGCCGTCATAGCCCCAGCCGTGAGTGCCGCTGAATGCGTTGACCGGCATCAACTCGACGAAGTCAATGCCGAGGGCGACCAAATAGTCCAGTCTTTCTATTGCCGAGTCGAAAGTGCCTTCAACAGTGAATGTTCCGATGTGCAGTTCGTAGATGGCGCGACCCTCGACGGATTGGCCTTGCCAGTCATCGTCGGTCCAGGAGCCAGGTTCCGGCCGCCACAATTGGGAGCGCCCGTGCACACCTTCGGGCTGCCGGGGGGAGCGGGGGTCGGGCAACACCTTGGGGTCGTCGTCGAGAACGAAGCCGTAGCGAGCATCCAATTCGACGTCGACGGTGGCTTGCCACCAAGCGTCATCGCCGCGGGTCATCGGGTGTAGTGCGCCGTCCAGGTCAAGGCGGACGCGGTCGGGTCGTGGGGCCCAGACGGCGAACTCGTGCTCAGGCATTGGCACGCACCAGCAAAGCGACGGGCAGTTCGTCGAACAACTCGCCGGCCGGAACCTGGCCGACCCGGGTGGCCCCGTTCAGCACATCGGTCCAGGTTCCGTCGGGAACCGTCAGCGTGGTGTCGCCCCAGCCGCTGTCGGTCAGCCGAACTGTCCATCGGCTGACGGCTACCAGCACTGTGTCGCCTCGCAGGAAGGACACGATGTGTGCGCTGAGTGCACCGTCGGCCGTGACCGGGCGGTATCCACCGGCCAGGAACGTGTCGGGATGTTCGCGTCGTAGCTGGAGCGCCCCGCGGACAACCCGAAATTTGGGGTGTGCAGCCGTCCTTGACCGCGCCATTGCCGCCAGCTGGTCGCGCCGCGCGGAGTAGTCGACCGCACGTCGGTTGTCCGGATCGACAAGGCTGTCCTCCCAGAGCTCGGTTCCCTGATAGACATCCGGAACTCCGGGGGCAGTCAACGCGATGAGCTTTTGGCCGAGGGCGTCGGCCTGGGCATGCTTGTCCAGCCTCGCCGCGGTGGCGGCTAACTCATCCGCGACTGGACCGTCTATCACTGAGTCCAGCCATGTATGTACCGCCGTCTCGAACTCGGGGACGGGATCGTTCCACGTGGTGTGGACCGCGGCCTCCCGGATGGCCTTCTCGGCGTAGCCGTGCAGCCGTTCCCGCAGTTTGGTGCAGACCGTTCCGTCGGTAGGCCAAACGCCGAAGATGTTCTGCCACAAGAATAATCCAGTGAGTGCATCAGGGGAAGGGGTGCTGGTCTCCCAGGATTGTACAAGCTCGACCCACAGTGACGGGACCTGCGAGAGTACCCCGATGCGCGCGCGGACGTCCTCTCCGCGCTTGGTGTCGTGGGTGGTCAGCGTGGTCATGGTATGACGCCAGAGGGCTGCGCGGTCGGATGCTCGCCGGTGGAACTCCGCAGCACTGACTCCGAAATGTTCGGGCGCACCACCGACTTCGTTGAGCGACACAAGTCTGGGGTCGCGGTAGAACAGGCAGTCCTCGATCGCCTTGGCGGTCGCGGCTCCACACAGCTGCTGCAGCCGCACGCCCACCTCCCGCTGAAGGGTCAGGGCTGTCGTGAGAAGTGCAAGCGGGTCAACTAAGTCGGTTTGCATGGCAGCAGTTTCGGAAATGGCTACGGGCAACACCGAGGTCAGTGTCAGGTAGTCCGACCGGTAGACGCCGATGTGGCTCAACAGCGCGGCCACCGCTTCGGGAAGACGCTCGTGGTCGCGGCCGGTTGCCGCGACCACGGCCCGGCACAGCCGCCCCAGCTCGCTGGTCAGGGTGTCGGTGACGGCCTTGACCTTCAAATCGCGGGCGAGCTGGGCGGCCGCCGAGTAGTCCAGGCCCGCTGAATCGACCAGTCCGGTGAGCGCATCCACGCCGGTGGGGTCAATGAAGAGCCCGCCGGTTTCGCGCAGCGCGTCGTATCCGGTGGTACCGGCCACGGGCAGGCTGGGGTCCAGTGGCTCGTCGACAGCGAGGATTTTCTCGATGACGATCCATGCCTGCGGTCCGGCGAGTTCGCGCAAGCAGGCCAGATATCCAGCGGGATTGGATAGTCCGTCGGGGTGGTCGATGCGGATCCCGTCGACCAGGTTCTCAGAGAACCACCGACCGACTTCGGTGTGGGTGGCTTCGAACACCGCGCGGTCCTCCTGGCGCAGGGCGGCCAGTGAGGTGATCGAGAAGAACCGCCGGTACCCGCAGATGCCGTTGCGCCAGCCGACCAACTTGTAGTGCTGCCGACTGTGAACTTCGCCGCCGGTGGCTGAGTGGCCTCCGCGAGTGCCCGGCCGGATCGGGTATTCGAGCTGGCCCAGCCGCAGCACTTCGCCGTCGACGCTGTCGGCTACCGATAGGTTGGCCACGTCTTCGTCAGAACCGAGAACTGGCAATACGATTCGGCCTTCAGCGTCGGCATTCCAGTCGATATCAAAGTAAGAGGCGTAGATCGACTGTCGACCGTTGGTGAGCACATCCCACCACCACCGGTTTTGCCGGGGAACGTCCACGCCGACGTGGTTGGGCACGACATCAACGATGATGCCTAGCCCCGCTGCTCGCGCTGCTTCGACGAGGCTCCGGAAGCCTTGCGCCCCACCGAGTTCGGCTGAAATCGACGTGGTGTCGGTGACGTCGTAACCGTGGCTAGAGCCTTCGACGGCGGTGAGGATGGGGGACAGGTAAAGGTGTGAGACGCCGAGTTGGGCGAAGTAATCGATCAACTTCTCGGCATCGGCGAAGGTGAACGCCTCGCCGCTGGCCGGCCCGCGCAGCTGCAGCCGGTAGGTCGAAAGGACACGCATGTGTTAGGCGGTCTTACGTAGTACGAGCATCGACCGTGGCTGCACTGATATCTGCTCGCCGGCGGCTACCACAGAGTTGGTGTCGCCCCTGGGGTCGGCGGTGTCCAGGTCAGCGGTCCACTGCTGTGCGTAGCCGTCCTGTGGTGCGACGAAATCCGCTGCCTCGTAGTTTGCGTTGAAACACAACAGGAACGAGTCGTCGATGACCTGCTCCCCGCGTTCGTCGGGGGCGGGAATAGCCTGACCGTTGAGGAAGACCGCCACACAGTGGCCGAGGCCGGTTTCCCAATCCTGGTAGCCCATCTCCTTTCCAGACGTCGTCAGCCAAGCGATGTCGTGGAGTTGGTCACCGGCGCGAATCGGCTTGCCTTCGAAGAACCGCCTGCGCCGGAAAACCGGATGGCGTTTGCGAAACTTCGCCACTTTGCGGGTGAACTCCAGCAGATCGCTGTTGGTTTCGCACAGCGACCAGTCCATCCAGGACAGTTCGCTGTCTTGGCAGTAGACGTTGTTGTTGCCGTTCTGGGTTCGACCGATTTCGTCGCCGTGCGAGATCATCGGGGTGCCCTGCGACAGCATCAGGGTGGTGATGACGTTGCGCATCTGTTTGCCGCGCAGCGCCATGATCTGCGGGTCTTCGGTGGGGCCCTCCGCCCCGCAGTTCCAGGATCGGTTGTGGCTCTCACCGTCTTGGTTGTTCTCACCGTTGGCTTCGTTGTGCTTCTCGTTGTAGGTGAATAGGTCGTTGAGGGTGAAACCGTCGTGGCAGGTGACGAAGTTGATGCTGGCACTGGGCCGCCGACCGGTCGCCTCGTAGAGGTCTGAGGATCCGGTCAGCCTGGACGCGAACTCGCCGAGGGTCGCGGGTTCCCCCCGCCAGTAGTCACGGACGGTATCGCGATACTTGCCGTTCCATTCGGTCCACAAACCTGGGAAGTTCCCCACCTGGTAGCCGCCTTCACCGATGTCCCACGGTTCGGCGATCAGCTTCACCTGGCTGATAACCGGGTCTTGCTGGACGAGGTCGAAGAACGCAGACAGTCGGTCCACGTCATAGAACTCGCGGGCCAGCGTTGCAGCCAGGTCGAATCGGAATCCGTCGACGTGCATTTCGAGCACCCAGTATCGCAGCGAATCCATGATCAGTTGAAGAGTGTGGGGGTGGCGGACGTTGAGGCTGTTTCCGGTACCGGTGAAGTCCTTGTAGTAACGGTTGTCGCTATCGAGCAGTCGGTAGTAGGCGGCGTTGTCGATGCCGCGGAAGTTGATAGTCGGCCCGAGATGGTTACCTTCGGCGGTGTGGTTGTAGACCACATCGAGGATCACTTCGATGCCGGCTTCATGAAAAGTGCGCACCATGGCTTTGAACTCAGCTACCGCGCCCCCGGCTTTCTTGGTTGCCGCGTACTGATAGTGAGGCGCCAAGAAGCCGAATGTGTTGTAACCCCAGTAATTTCGCAGGCCCAGCTCCAATAACCGGTGATCGTGTAGGAATTGGTGGACGGGCATCAGCTCGATCGCCGTGACGTTCAGTGACTTCAGATGTTCGATGATCGCGGGGTGCGCAAGTCCTGCGTAGGTACCGCGCAAATCCCTGGGCACATCGGGGTGTGTCTGTGTCATGCCCTTGACATGGGCCTCGTAGAGGACCGTCTCGTGATAGGGCGTGCGCGGAGCGCGATCTGAACCCCATTGGAAGAACGGGTTGATCACCACGCTGGTCATGGTGTGGCCGAGCGAATCGACCTCTGGCGGCTGGCCGCCGCTGACCGGATCGTCGGCTTCCATATCGTAGGAGAACAGGGCCTGGGAGAAGTCGAACTCGCCATGAAACGACTTGCCGTACGGGTCAAGTAACAACTTGCTCGGGTCGCAGCGGTGTCCTGAGGACGGGCTCCACGGTCCGTGTACCCGAAAGCCGTACCGCTGGCCAGGGGGCACTGTGGGCAGATAGCAGTGCCACACGTAGCCGTCAACTTCCTCTAGCTCTATGCGGTGCTCGTGTCCGTCCTTGCCGATCAGGCATAGTTCGACACGGTTGGCGACCTCGGAGAAAAGTGAGAAGTTGGTTCCTGCGCCATCGTAGGTCGCCCCGAGCGGGTAAGGGGTCCCCGGCCAGACGGCGAGGACTGACGCCGGCTCCGGGGATGGCATCAGTTCGGCCACCAGTCGGTGATGGCGGCGATCTGGTGGCCCAGCTCAGCTGTCATCGAGCGCATGTACGTGCCCGAAATGTGGTGAGAGTCGTGATAGATCAACACGTTTCCCTCCACGACGCGGCATTGATCCTCGCGGCACACCGCATTGCTCATGTCGAGGGGCTTGAGAAGTGGGAACTTTCTTACGTAGTCCAGTGTCGGATTGCGATCCGACAGCAGCTCTGATCGTGTGATCCCACAGGACTTGCCGTCCCCGCCGTCGGCTAGGCAGTCTGCGGGGAAGTGGGGCTTGCCGTCGCGCACGAGCCACGGCGTGTCCCGCATGGCCAAGATCGGAATATTGTTGTCGGACAGCGCCTGCCAGATGCCAAGATAGCTGGCGGGCATCACGTCGCCGGGCTTGATGTTCCAGGGGCGGGTAGAGGTGGTGAAGACATAATCGGGGTGGTCGGCTATGAGTTTGGGCATGACCCGCTTGTTCCATTCCCGGCATTCGGGGTACTTGCGGTTGTTGCCCATTATCCGCGGCGTCTTCTTCGTCGTCAGTGGGCAGCCCATCTTGAGGTACGTCACGACTTTGAAGTGATGCTGCCGGCCCAGCAGATCCAGTGCAGTGATCCAGTGCTCGGCGTGTGAACCGCCCGCTAGTGCGATTGTGCGGGTAGCCGATTTGTCGCCGTAGGTGCAGTTGATGACACTCTTGGACTTGAAATTGCCGATACAGCGGTCGACGGTGGACTGCGGCAGGTCGGCTTTCGCCTCAAGCACAGTCGGGCGTACCGGCAGTTTGGGTACCCTCGCGTCGTTGAACAGCGCGCGCGCACCCGGATAGTCGTGCGAAGACAGCATGGAGAGCTCGTCGCCATGCGCACGCAGAACGGTCACATGCTCGCGCCAGGTGAAGGATGTCGCGGTCAATGCCACACCGAGCAGTGCGACGGTGGACCCCAACACAATCGTCGGTCTGCGCAACCGGGTGCGCAATCGCACAGCCGGCGCAAAAGAGACATCGGCGACCGCCCCCGGCGCCGATCTGCCCGCGCGCAGCGGCTCTTCGACATATCGGGTTGTCAGCCAGGCCAGCAGACCCGAAATCAGTAACACGGCTGCGCCCTCGACGAAGTTGACCGCGCCGCGCCCGCTGTAGGCAAGGTAGAAGATCAGTAGCGGCCAGTGCCACAGGTACAGCGAATACGCCATCGCGCCCAGCGCCACGAATGGGGCCGAGGCGAGCAATCGGTTCGGTGCCGGAATGTTGCCCTGGGTGTGGGGGTCGGCGTAACTGTTGGCCGCCGAGAGAATGAACAGCACTGCGGCGCCCACCGGGACCAGCGTCCACGGGCCGGGAAACTCATTGACACCGTCTATCAGTGCGCCGCAGGACAGGATGGCGGCTAGCGCGACCACCGCCAGACCGGTGCGCAACCACATAGGCCAGCGCACGTACGGAACGAGCGCGCCCACCAGCGCGCCCAGCAAGAGTTCCCATGCCCGCGCAAAGCTGTTGTAGTAGGCCGTGGATTGGTCTGCGTTGTGAGCGATGATCGCGTACACGAAGGAGACGATCGCCAATGCGCCGAGAAACACCACGAACGCGGCCCGAATGTGCCGTCGGAGTACCCCCCGGAAAATGAACGCGGCAAGAAGGATCAGGACAAGGAAGGCGATGTAGAACTGGCCTTGCACAGACATCGACCAGATGTGCTGTAGCGGGCTGACGCCCTCACCGGCGCGCAGGTAGTCCGACGCGGTCCCGGCGAGCTCCCAGTTCTGGTAATACCCCAGGCTCGCCAAACTCTGGTCAGCGAAGGTTTCCCAGCGCGTTTCGGGTTGGATCAGGATCGTCAGCACTGCGGAGGCGGCCAACACCACGACCAGCGCAGGTAGCAAGCGGCGGATCAGTCGGGTGACCTCGGGTACCGGCCGAAGTGCCGCCCCCGGTGTCAACGCGCCGCGCAGCAGGCGTCCGCCGAAGAAGAAGCCTGATAGCACCAGGAAGACATCCACGCCGCCGGACACTCGGCCGAACCACACGTGGAACACCGCCACCAGAGCGATCGCTACCCCACGGAGTCCGTCCAGGTCATGGCGGTAGAACCCCGATGAGCGCGTACCGGCGCGAGGTGGCGCGGTACGCGGGGGCGGGCTCGGATCGCGGCGGTATGCCGGCCGGGCGGGGGCGAGGGTGATCATGGTCGACGGCTAATCTACCGAAGGTGCCTGCATTGACGCCCGCCGAGATCGTCGCTGTCGATGCCGCCCACATCTGGCATCCATACAGCCCTATAGGGGGCGACGCGTCGGCGCCGGTCGTGGCGGTGGGTGCGCGCGGCGCTTGGCTGACCCTGGTTCACCAGGACCGCACGGTCGAAGTGCTGGACGCGATGTCCTCCTGGTGGACCGCTATCCACGGGCACGGGCACCCGGTCCTCGACGCGGCGATCACCGAGCAGCTCGCGACAATGAACCACGTCATGTTCGGCGGGCTCACCCACGAGCCGGCTGCCCGGCTGGCAAAGTTGCTGGTTGAGGTTGCGCCGGACGGCTTGGAGACGGTGTTCTTCAGCGACTCCGGATCGGTATCGGTCGAGGTGGCGGTCAAGATGGCGCTGCAGTACTGGCGCAGCACCGGCCGCGGCGGCAAGCACCGGTTGATGACGTGGCGGGGCGGCTATCACGGCGACACGTTCACCCCGATGAGTGTGTGCGACCCACAGGGCGGCATGCACGAGCTGTGGACGGGCCAGAACTCCCCGCTGGCAGAGCAGGTGTTCGCCCCGCCCGTGCCGTCGGCTTATGACCCCGGCTACATCGCGGCGTTCAGGCATCAGCTCGCCCAGCACGCCGACGAACTTGCCGCGGTGATCGTCGAGCCGGTAGTGCAGGGAGCTGGTGGTATGCGCTTCCACGATCCGCGCTATCTGGCCGATCTGCGCCGCGCGTGTGATGAACATCACGTGCTGCTGATCCTTGATGAGATCGCGACCGGGTTCGGCCGAACCGGGGCAATGTTCGCCTCTGAGCATGCCGGCATCAGCCCCGACATCATGTGCGTCGGTAAAGCGCTCACCGGCGGATACCTCACGCTGGCGGCGACGCTGTGCACGCGCAAGGTTGCGGACACCATCAGCGGCAATGCCCCGGGTGCGTTGATGCACGGTCCTACCTTTATGGCCAACGCGCTGGCCTGCGCGGTCAGCGCGGCCTCGGTGGAGTTGCTGGTGTCCGGTGACTGGCGCTCGCAGGTGCGCGGTATCGAGGCCGGACTGAAGGCGGGACTGGCTCCGGCGTCCTCGCTACCCAATGTCGTCGACGTGCGCGTCCTGGGCGCGATCGGGGTGATCGAGCTCGACCAGCCGGTCGACTTGCGCATTGCCACACCGGCGGCGATAGAGCGCGGAGTATGGCTGCGGCCGTTTCGCAACCTGATCTATGCGATGCCCCCCTACATCTGCAGCGGCGCCGAGGTCGAACAGATCACCTCGGCGATGGTCGGCGTCGCCGATGCCCTAACCTGAACGGTGTTCAAGTCGCATCGGGGTGGCAAAGGAGCAGTGTGACGCGCGTCGAAGTGTCCCCGCTGGCCTGGCTTGACGAGGTCGAGGGCCGGCGGCGCGCGGCCGGGTTACGACGTTCGTTGCGCACCCGCGGAGCCGTCGGGACCGAGCTGGACCTTGCCTCCAACGACTACTTGGGGTTATCGCAGCACCCGGCAGTACTCGACGGCGGGGTGGCCGCGCTTCGCGCCTGGGGCGCCGGTTCGACCGGTTCCCGGTTGGTCACCGGCAACACCGAATTGCACGAAGCCTTCGAAGACGCATTGGCCAACTTCGTCGGGGCCGCTTCGGCCCTGGTTTTCTCGTCGGGTTATACCGCCAATCTCGGCGCGGTGGTTGCGCTGACCGGGCCTGGGTCGCTGCTGGTCTCGGATGCGCGGAGCCACGCCTCTCTGGTCGACGCGTGCCGGCTCTCACGGGCGCGGGTCGTGGTGACGCCACACGCCGATGTATCTGCGGTAGAGGTGGCGCTGGCTAGACGCACAGAGGACCGCGCGGTCGTGGTGACGGACTCGGTGTTCTCCACCGACGGGATGCTGTCTCCGCTGCGGGCGTTGCACGAGGTCTGCCGAATGCACGGAGCCTTGCTCATCGTTGATGAGGCGCATGGGCTGGGGGTTCGCGGTGACGGCGGTCGGGGGCTGCTCCATGAAGTGGGCCTGGCCGGTGCTCCAGATGTGGTGATGACGACCACGTTGTCCAAGGCGTTAGGCAGCCAAGGTGGCGCGGTGCTGGGTCCGGTAGCGGTCCGGAATCACCTGATCGATGTTGCGCGGCCGTTCATCTTCGACACCGGGCTGGCGCCCGCAGCGGTCGGTGCCGCACAGGTTGCGCTGCAGGTACTTGTCGATGAGCCGTGGCGCGCACAGCGGGTGCGCGACCGTGCTGCAGAGCTGGCGTCGATGTGTGGCGTCGCGACAGCGCCGGCATCGGCGGTGGTGTCGGTAATCCTCGGGGCGCCCGAGGTCGCCGTTTCCGCAGCCTCGGCGTGTCTGGAGCGCGGTGTGCGGGCCGGTTGTTTCAGGCCGCCCACGGTGCCCGCCGGTACCTCACGGCTACGGCTGACCGCCCGCGCGTCATTGACCGACGACGATATGGCGCTGGCACGCCGAGTGCTGCGCGAAGTGCTGTCGCCGGCGTGAGCCTTCTTTTCGTCACCGGAACCGGCACCGGCGTCGGCAAGACCATCGCCACCGCGGCCCTGGCATGTCACGCACGGATAGCTGGCGTCGACGTCGCGGTATGCAAGCCGGTGCAAACCGGAACTCGGGACGGCGATGACGATCTCGCCGAGGTGGCCCGGCTGTCCGGGGTCAGTGAATTGCGTTCGCTGGCAGAGTTTCCCGAGCCGTTGGCCCCGCTGGCCGCTGCGCAGCGAGCGGGGTTAGCGCTGCCGTCCAGGGCAGCGCTGGTCGACATGGTGAGCGCCGTGAACCGGCCGGGTCGGCTCACGCTCGTTGAGGGGGCCGGGGGGCTGCTGGTCGAGATCGGCGTCGATGGGCTCACCTTGCGTGACCTCGCTGGAGACCTCAGCGCCCCGGTTCTGACCGTCGTGGCGCCGGGGCTGGGCACCCTGAACCACACTGCACTCACATTGGAGGCGCTTGCTGCTCGCCAGATCGGAAGTGCCGGCCTGGTGATCGGCGCGTGGCCCGCCGAGCCGGGAGCGGCCGAGGTAAGCAATCGCCAGGCATTGGCTCTGCAGGCGCCCCTTCGGGCGACATTGCCTGCGAACCTGGCCACGTTGAGCGCTCCGGCATTCGAATCGGTCAGCGTGTCGGCCTTCGATCGATCGTGGGTCGAGAGCCTGGTGGCCAGCTGATGGTCCACTCCGTCGAGCTGCTGTTCGACCCCGAGACCGAGTCGGCCGTCCGACGAATCTGGGACGCCCTGGCCGACGCGGGTTTACGCAGCCAGGCTGCCCCTGTTTCGCCGACTGACCGCCCTCACATCACGCTGACCGTGGCCGACAACATGTGTGACGCGGTAGCGGCCTCGCTGCGACCTTCGCTAGCTCGGCTGCCGTTGGACTGCCGCATTGGCGCACCGATGCTGTTCGGCGTCCGCGCCGCCACTCTGGTGCGCCTGGCAGTGCCGTCGGCGGAGCTGCTTGCATTGCAGGCCGAAGTTCACCGTGCCTGCTTGCCGCACATGCTGGACGGCCCCCTGGGGAATGTGGAGCGCGGAACCTGGACACCACACGTGACCCTCGCGCGACGAATAGAGCCGGATCAGCTGCCGCAGGCCTTGGCGCTGCGACAGCTGGGCCGCGAGATTCGCGGCCGCCTCACGGCGTTGCGACACTGGGACGGCAACGCAAAGGTCGCGTACTCGATCAGCTGAGAGTCAGGCGTCGGCGCGGCTGTGCGTGGCGATACCGTCGACGAGCAGACTCAGGCCGAAAGCGAATCGGGCGCTGGGGTTCTCGGTCCAAATCGTGTGTGTGACGTCTGCGCCCGCGGCGTCCCACTGCATCCGCGACTGTTCGTCGGCGGTGAAGCCGAGCACGTAGTAGATCACGCTGCGGGCGGCCAGTTCGGCATGGCTCGACGCCACGCCGGCCTCGGCGGCTGCGGCACCCAGCTGTGTGAGGACATTGCTCATGGCCCTCGACTGGCCTGCGGCGAAGCTGGCTGACACCAGCTCGGCACCGTCGGTGTACGACAGCAGGGCTTCGCGAAGCTGCTCGCAGGTGCGGGCGATGCTTTCGCGCCAGTGGCCGGGCTCGGGAGGGAGGCCGGCCTGGTTATTGATGGGTTGCAGGATCCGGTCGGCGACCGCGCCAAGAAGCTGCTGCTTATTGGCGAAATGCCAGTAAAGAGCGCCGGGGGAGACGGCCAGCTCGCGGGCTAGGCGCCGCATCGACAGGTCGGCGATCCCGTAGTTGTCCAGCAGAGCCGTCGCCGCCTCGACCACGTCGCGTTTGTGGAGCTGCACATCGGTACCCTAACCTGAACACCGTTCAATTGTCGGCACCGCCGACCCAACATGCGAGGAGACCCGACGGGTGAGCGAGATTCTGGCAGAGGCGCGCGAGCAGGTTCTGGAGCGGGGCGAGGGCCTTGATCGGGACCAGACCCTGCGGGTGCTGCAGCTGCCAGATGACCGACTCGACGACCTGCTGGCGCTAGCGCATGAGGTCCGGATGGCATGGTGCGGTCCCGACGTCGAGGTCGAGGGCATCATCAGCCTCAAGACCGGCGGCTGCCCGGAGGATTGCCACTTCTGTTCGCAGTCAGGACTCTTCGCGTCTCCGGTGCGCAGCGCGTGGCTGGATATCCCCAGCCTGGTGGAGGCGGCAAAGCAGACCGCCAAGACGGGTGCGACAGAGTTCTGCATCGTCGCGGCCGTACGTGGCCCCGACGAGCGTCTGCTCGCTCAGGTCGCCGCCGGAATCGAAGCGATCCGCAACGAAGTCGACATCCAGATTGCCTGTTCGTTGGGCATGCTGACCCAAGATCAGGTCGAGCGGCTGGCGGCCATGGGTGTGCACCGGTACAACCACAACCTCGAGACCGCCCAGTCGTTCTTCACCAATGTGGTAACCACCCATTCGTGGGAAGAACGTTGGGGCACATTGCAAATGGTCCGCGAGGCCGGCATGGAGGTATGTTGCGGCGGCATTTTAGGAATGGGCGAGTCGCTGGAGCAGCGTGCCGAGTTCGCGGCCAACCTGGCCGAACTCGACCCCCACGAAGTGCCACTGAACTTTCTTAACCCGCGACCCGGGACCCCGTTCGGCGACTTGGATGTGCTGCCCGCATCCGAGGCTCTCAAGGCGGTGGCAGCGTTCCGACTGGCGTTGCCGCGCACCATGCTGCGCTTCGCAGGCGGCCGGGAGATCACCCTGGGGGACCTAGGCGCCAAGAAGGGCATCCTGGGCGGCATCAATGCAGTCATAGTCGGCAACTACCTGACAACATTGGGCCGGCCCGCGGAGGCTGACCTGGAGCTGCTGGACGATCTGCAGATGCCGATCAAAGCGCTCAACGCCAGCCTGTAGACAGGTCTTGATGGTCACGGACAACAACGACGCCTCGCCCGCGTCGCTTCCGGCGTTGGTCGGCGCCGGCCGCTACAACGTGTACACCGGCGCTGCAGCCGGCTCCGTCGCTCCCGCTGCGGCCCAGCTGGGGCTGGAGCCGCCTCGATTCTGCGCAGATTGTGGCCGCCGGATGATCGTTCAGGTTCGTCCCGACGGTTGGTGGGCGAAGTGTTCGAGGCATGGTCGGGTGGATTCGAAGGATCTGGAGACGCAGCGATGAGCCCCTCGGGCGCAGAGCCGGGGACACCGATGAGCCCCTCGGGCGAAGAGCCGGGGGCACCGATGAGCCCCCGGGCGAAGAGCCGGGGACACCGATGAGCCCCTCGGGCGAAGAGCCGGGGGCATCGGTGAGCCCCTCGGGCGAAGAGCCGAAGGTTTCGCGGGTGGGGGCGACGCTGATCATCGTCGTCGGTCTGGCTGTGGCCGGGACGGTGGTTGGGGCGCTGTGGGCGTGGCTCGCTCCGCCGATTCATGGGTTGGTCGCATTGACGCGTCGCGGCGAGCGGATCACCGCATCTCTGGGCAGCGAGGCAGATCACTGGTTCACGGCGGCAGCTCTGCTCATCGGCATGCTTGCGGTGCTGGCGGTTGTTGCGTCAGTTCTGCTGTGGCAGTGGCGCTCTCACCGTGGGCCGGTCATGATGGCGGCGCTGACGGCTGGCTGCGTGGCTGCGGCAGCGGTGGCCGCAGGAGTAGGTGCCCTGGCTACCGTTTGGCGGTACGGAAACACCGACTTGGCTGCGGCGCCGGTGTCGGAGGAAGATCCGGTGCACTACGTCGTGAACGCGCCGGCGGTGTTCTTCGGTCATTCGCCTTTGCAGATTGCAGCGACAGTCCTGTTTCCAGCAGGGGTTGCGGCGCTGGTGTACGTGCTGGCTGCGACGGCAACCGCTCGTGACGACCTCGGTGCTTGGCCGCGGGTCGAGACCCCCGCGCTTACTACAGATCGAATTTGGACAGAGGCTGACGTTCCACCCGTCGCCCCGTCATCACCTTCGCTGTGATTACGCCGAGCCTGAGCATGCCCCGGTAGGTGGACGGATTGAGCAGCGTCGGCCACTTAGTCCGTGCGATGTGCGTGCGCAGCGGCTGACCGGCGAAGCGTTCTCTGAGCCAGCGCAGCGTCATGGGCGTCGACATCGGATGCAAGAGCAGGTGCTCGCTGAGCATGTCGCGGTGGTAGGTGACGCTGGCGCCGCCGCGGGTGTAGGTGTCGGATAACTCGTCGATGTCATTGACGGAGACGATCCGGTCGTGCACGGCCTGCACGATGAGCACCGGTGGCTTGGGCGCGCAGGTCCCGAGCTTGATGCTGTCGAAGACACGTTGGATCTCAGGGGTTAGCAATATCTCCTCAAGCGGGCCGTCGATCAGGTCGGCCATATCCTTGCCGGCCAACCGCAGCATGGCGTGAGCAGTGGTCATCTTCTGGATCCGTGCGAGCACCGCCTTGCCCTCGTCTGTGGCGTGCTCAGAGATAAGGCGATCCAGATCGGGGTAGATATGAGCCAGCGCTGCGACAACCATCGCGGGCAGGCCCGAATAGACGCTGCCGTTGAGGCGTTTAAAGGTGTGCCCCAGGTCGCCCACCGGGGAGCCGAGCACCGCGCCGACGACGTTGAGCTCCGGTGCGTAGGCGCCTTGGACTTCGGCGGCCCACGCCGTGGCCAGCCCGCCGCCGGAGTAACCCCACAAGCCGATCGGCGAATCCGGGGTCAGGCCGAGCGAATCGTGGTTAATCGCTGCACGCACCCCGTCGAGCACGTGGTAGCCGGGTTCGTAGGGGGCACCCCACATGCCGGCGGTGCCTTCGTGGTCGGGAATCGAGACGGCCCAGCCTTCGGCGAGCGCGGCTGCGACGAGCAGGAATTCGAATTGTGCAAATGAGCCGACGGCTCGTGCGCCGCGGCGCAGTGCGTATGAGGGAAAGCACCGCCCGGCGACTGCGTCGATTGCGCACTGGTAGGACACAATCGGCAGCGGTCCCGTGGACGCCCGATCATTGGGAGCCACCACGGTGGTGACGGTGACCTGCGGCTCTCCGTTGAGATCGGTGGTTCGGTACAGCAGCTGGGTGGCGCTGAACTTCTGGCGGACTAGCCCCATAAACGCGAGTTCGACCTCGCGTGAACGCAATACCGTGCCAGGGCAGGCGTGCTCAAAACCGGCTGGAGGCCGATGAAAGGAGTCATAGGCAGGTATGACGGGGCGCGTTTTGGCTTGAAGTTGTTCGTGCGGAGCTTGGCCGATCCATTCAGCTCCGGTTGACCGCGCTGCGCTGCCCAAGTCCATCCCGGCATTCTTCCTTAAGGAGGTGTTAAGAATTTAGTTCACTCTACCCGGGAGGGCGCAACGCGGCGAACTCATCGGTGACGCGGTAGCTCGAGTCGGTGAACCGATACAGAGCTGCCGGACGGCCGCCGCTTCGGCCGGATCGAGCCGTTGTGCCGGTTCTGGTGATGACCCGGCGGCGTTCGAGCACTCTTTGTAGGTTGGTCGCATCTACCGGGTGCCCCAGAGCGGCGCTGTAGATGTCGCGCAACGTCGACAGCACGAATTCGATTGGCGCAAGGTGAACCCGATGTTTGTGTAGGACAGTTTGGCTACCAAGCGGTTGTGGGCGTTTTGGACCATCAGGCCGTGGTCGAACGCCATCGGGGGCAGATCGCTGACTGGGTGCCAGCGGGTGTCGGTGGGCAGCTCCGGGGTGGCGGGGGAGCGCACCAGGCCAAGAAATGTCGATGCGATGGTGCGGGTCCCGGGCACGCGGAGGGGGTCGGAGAACACGGCGAGCTGCTCAAGGTGAGCAATCTCACGCAGGTCGACCTTCTCGGCGAGGTGGCGCCGGACTGAGCTTGTCAAGTCCTCGTCATCACCTAGGCGCCCGCCGGGTAGTGACCATTTGCCGCGCTCGGGGCTGAGCGCGCGCTGCCACAAAAGCGCATGAAGTGCAGGTTTCTTGCTGGCGCTAGGCCGCTCGCTCTGGCGAACCTGGAACACGGCAGCCAGCACTTCGTGGTCAGTGCTAATATGGGGCATGTTTTCGATTATAAGTCGAAAACCTCGATGGAGTGAAGGAGGCGGAGATGACGATCATCGATCAGTTGCCCGCTAGCCATCTGATCGACCGCGTGGTCGATGGTCCGGGGGGGTTTTCCGGGGTCGACGGCGACACGGAATGGGCCGCTGAGGTACGCCGCCTTGTCGAGCTCCGCGGCGCGACGCTGCTGGCGCACAACTATCAGCTGCCGGCAATCCAGGACATCGCCGATCACGTCGGAGACTCGCTGGCGCTGTCGCGAATCGCTGCCGAAGCGCCTGAGGACACGATCGTGTTCTGCGGGGTGCATTTCATGGCTGAGACCGCAAAGATCCTCTCGCCTGCGAAGACGGTGTTGATTCCCGACCAGCGGGCGGGGTGTTCGCTGGCCGATTCGATCACCGCCGAAGAGCTTCGAGCCTGGAAGGCTGAGCATCCCGGCGCAGTCGTCGTTTCCTATGTCAACACCACCGCCGCGGTGAAAGCGGAGACCGACATCTGCTGTACGTCTTCCAATGCAGTCGAGGTTGTGGCCTCGATTCCCGAGGATCGCGAGGTGCTGTTCTGCCCCGACCAGTTCCTGGGTGCTCATGTCCGCCGTGTGACCGGCCGGAAGAACCTGTACGTGTGGGCCGGCGAATGTCACGTCCACGCCGGGATCAACGGCGATGAGCTCGCCGCGCAGGCCCGTAGCCACCCCGAAGCGGAGCTGTTCGTGCATCCCGAATGTGGCTGCGCCACTTCGGCTCTTTACCTCGCCGGGGAGGGATCATTCCCGCAGGAGCGAGTCAAGATCCTGTCCACCGGCGGAATGCTCGACGCGGCCCGCCAAACCCGGGCCCGTGAGGTTCTGGTGGCTACCGAAGTCGGCATGCTGCATCAATTGCGTCGCGCGGCGCCCGGTATCGACTTCCGGGCTGTCAACGACCGGGCGTCTTGCAAGTACATGAAGATGATCACCCCGGCGGCGCTGCTGCGGTGCCTGGTGGAAGGCGCCGATGAGGTGCATGTCGACGTGGATGTTGCAGTGGCCGCTCGCCTTAGCGTGCAGCGGATGATCGAGATCGGTCAGCCCGGCGGCGGCGGCGAATGACTGCCCCCGGAGGTAGGAACCTCGCGACCCGGGGGTGCGGCGGCGCCGGAATGTGGAGGCAGCGCGCCGACGTCATCGTCATCGGAACGGGTGTGGCAGGACTTGCGGCCGCGCTCGCGGTGCATCGGGCCGGCCGTCTGGTGGTGCTACTGAGCAAGGTCGGTGAGACCGCCACGTTCTACGCACAAGGCGGCATCGCCGTTGTGCTGCCCGACGTCCTATCCGACAACGGAGACTCCATCGAAGCCCACGTTGCCGACACCCTCGCCGCGGGCGGCGGCGTCTGCGACCCAGCCGCAGTCAGCTCGATTGTGGCTGACGGTCACCGCGCGGTAACCGAATTAGTCGCCGACGGGGCATGTTTCGATGAATCGGCACCGGGCCGTTGGGCATTGACGCGGGAAGGCGGGCATTCCCGCCGGCGCATCATCCACTCGGGCGGGGACGCCACCGGCGCCGAGGTGCAGCGCGCGCTCGACTACGCTGCGGCCAACCTCGATATCCGTCGCAACCATGTCGCCCTGGAGCTGCTGGCGGATTCGGGATCCGTGACGGGCGTACTGGTGCTCAGCGAGGATGGTCCCGGCGTCATCCACGCACCGTCGGTCATTCTGGCAACGGGCGGGCTCGGCCATCTCTACGAGGCCACCACAAATCCGGAGGGGTCGACCGGTGATGGTGTGGCGCTGGCGATGTGGGCCGGTCTGCCGGCCAGCGACCTCGAGTTCATTCAGTTCCACCCCACCATGCTGTTCGACGGGCCACGCGGTGGCCGGCGTCCGCTCATCACCGAGGCGTTGCGTGGCGAAGGTGCGAAACTAATTGATGCACAGGGGAATTCGATTACCTCCGACGTACACCCGATGGGCGATCTGGCGCCACGCGATGTGGTCGCCGCCGCGGTCGAGGCGCGACTGGCCGCTACTGGAGATCCCTGCGTCTATCTTGATGCGCGTGCCATCACAAACTTCGCTCGGCGGTTCCCGACGGTCGCCGCGTCATGTCTGCAGGCAGGCATCGATCCCACCCGCCAAACCATTCCGGTGGTGCCAGGGGCCCACTACAGCTGCGGCGGCGTGCTGACCGATGTCTTCGGCCGCACTGAAGTCCCGGGATTGTTCGCAGCAGGGGAGGTGGCCCGGACCGGGATGCACGGGGCCAACCGGTTGGCCTCCAACAGTCTGCTCGAGGGACTGGTTGTTGGCGCGCGCGCCGGCCAGGTTGCCGCCCGACACGCTGTGGACGCTGGCCCGGCCCGGGTGGACACTGTGGCGCTGCCAGAGCGGCTCGCGGTGGCTCGCACCGACCTGCAGCGTGCAATGACCCGATACGCCTCCATCGTGCGGAGCGGCGACGGCCTGGCGCAGTTGATCGACCTCCTTGATAGCGCTACTCCGCGAGTAATCAAGTCACGCAACGACTTCGAAGACTCAGCGCTGACTACAGTTGCGATAGCAGTGGCTGCTGCAGCTTTGTCTCGCACGGAGTCCCGCGGCTGCCATCACCGTTCAGACTTCCCCGGCACTGACCCTGCACAGGCGATCAGCGTGACCCGCACTGCCGCCAGCCTGGCGCCCACCGCAGTGGGTTGCTGATGGCGCTAACTACCGACGAACTCGCCGAGGCTCGTGCCATCATTGCCCGCGCCCTCGACGAGGACCTGCGCTATGGGCCGGACGTGACCACGCTGGCCACCGTGCCTGCCGATGCCTCGACGACTGCATCGATAGTGGCTAGGGAACCCGGTGTTCTTGCGGGCTCCGACATCGCACTCATGGTTCTCGACGAGGTGCTGGGGGACGGCGGGTACCGCGTCAAGCACCGCGCACCTGATGGCACGCGCCTCTCCGCCGGCGAGGTTGCGTTCACCGTGCACGCCACGACGCCAGGCCTGCTCACCGCCGAGCGAACGATGCTCAACCTGGCGTGTCACCTGTCGGGCATCGCGACTACTACCGCAGCCTGGGTCGATGCCACCTCTGGAACCAGAGCCCAGATCAGGGATACCCGCAAAACCCTGCCCGGCCTGCGCTTGCTGCAGAAGTATGCGGTGCGGGTAGGCGGCGGGTTGAACCATCGCATGGGGCTGGGAGATGCAGCCCTGATCAAGGACAATCATGTCGCCGCGGCCGGATCGGTGCTTGCCGCCTTGCGCGCAGTGCGCTCTGCGGCACCGGATCTTCCTTGTGAGGTTGAGGTCGACTCGCTCGAGCAACTCGATGAAGTTCTCGCCGAGGGCGTCGCACTGGTGTTGTTGGACAACTTTCCGGTCTGGCAGACCCAGATGGCGGTGCAGCGCCGCGATGCGAGTTCCCCAGCTACGAAGCTGGAATCCTCGGGCGGGCTGTCGCTGGACACTGCGGCGGAATACGCGGGAACGGGTGTGGACTACCTCGCCGTGGGAGCACTCACGCACTCGGTGCAGGTGCTCGATCTCGGTTTGGATCTTTAGCGTGCGCGAGTCGTCACCGGGCAGCGGACTGGTCTACGCAGCCCTCGGGGTAGCCGTGCTGTCCTTAGGGGTGGGCGTGTTCGCGCTGCTTCGCTCTGCTGCCGGCGAGCCGGAGTACACCGACAGCCAACGCAGCGACGCCAAGGCCGCGATCTGCGCGGTTTTCGATACGGTCAGCACTGGTGTGGCCGTGAATACCAACCTTGAGCCACCAGGCGGATCGGGTGACATCAACGGTGCTCTTGCCGTGGCGGCCAACGCGCGAGTGGCGCTCTACGGTGGCGGGCAGTACCTGCTCGCGCGGCTAGACCCTGCCACCCCCGCAGACCTCGCCCGCGAGATCCGAAGCTTCGGCAACCAGCTGATGGACATTGGGGCCGCAGCCACCGCGGGTATGCCCAATACCGACCCTGTACAGGCCGGCCGGCTGGAGAACGCCGAGGCGGCCAGTACGGCCCTCCACGGTCTCTGCCAGTAGCGGTCCGGCAACCAGCTCAGGCGATATCGGCGACGAACACACCTGAACGCTTGCCGACCACCCGCGCCAGCCGCGACAGCGAATGGTCCACGGTGCCCGCCGCCAGTACCCGGGTATTGACCAAATGCAGGTTCTTCTTGCCGATCTGGATGTCCGCCTCGCCGGCGGCGAGCACGTTCTTGACCCAGTTCGTCTTGCCGTGAGCCAACCCGATCGCCAGCACCTGGCCCTTGCGGTAAGGCGTCACGATGGTTTCGTATTCCTTGCCCGATGTGCGTCCACGATGTTTGATCACTCCCATTCCGGGCATCCGTTTCGAGAACGGCCGCAGCATCGAGTTGAGGTATTTGATCTGCAGGCGCTCGAACCACGGCGGGAACAACATGGGTACGCCTGGCGCGTCGTTGGGGTGATCGCGCTTGGCGGGTCGATCAGACATGACGCCTCCGATACTGATTTGTGCTGCTCTGGGACAATGGTCAGCGTGAATGTATCGGCGGGACTGCTGCGGCGCATAGATCTGCGTGATACCGCACTGTCGGCAGCCCGACTGCGGGGTGCCCTGCCGCGCGGTGGCGTCGACGTCGACTCGGTCGTTCCCAAGATCAAACCCATCGTCGAGGCGGTCGCACAGCGGGGGGCCGAGGCCGCCCTCGAATACGGTGCGTCCTTCGACGGCGTTCGACCGGCCCAGGTCCGCGTGCCTGCCGACCGGATCGCCGCGGCGCTGGCCGAACTCGACTCCGACGTCCGGTCCGCGCTCGAGGTGGCGATCGAACGGGCACGGGCGGTGCACGCCGAGCAACGCCGCACCGACATCACGACCACGTTGGCCCCCGGCGCTACGGTTACTGAACGCTGGGTGCCTGTCGAGCGGGTCGGGTTGTACGTCCCGGGCGGTAACGCCGTCTATCCGTCCAGCGTTGTGATGAACGTGGTGCCCGCGCAGACGGCCGGGGTGGAATCGCTGGTGATCGTGAGCCCGCCGCAGGCCGAGTATGACGGTCTGCCGCACCCGACCGTCCTGGCCGCGGCCGCGATGCTTGGGGTTACCGAGGTATGGGCCGTCGGCGGTGCACAAGCGGTGGCGCTGCTGGCTTATGGGGGCTCCGACACCGATGGTGTTGGGGCTAGCGGAGCGCCGGGAGCTGGTACCGAGCTTGCGCCGGTCGACATGATCACGGGCCCAGGCAACATCTACGTCACGGCCGCCAAGCGGATCTGTCGTTCGCAGGTCGGCATCGACGCCGAAGCCGGCCCGACCGAGATCGCGATCCTGGCCGACTTCACTGCTGATCCGGTCCACGTGGCTGCGGATCTGATCAGCCAGGCCGAGCACGACGAGTTGGCCGCCAGCGTGCTCGTCACCGCCAGCACCGAGCTGGCCGATGCCACCGACCGAGAGTTGGCTCGCCAACTTGAGACGACCAAGCATCGCCAGCGCGTGACGGCAGCGTTGAGCGGTCAGCAATCGGCGATCGTATTGGTCGACGACATCGACGCCGGGATTCGAACCGTCAACGCGTACGCAGCCGAGCACCTCGAGATACAGACGGCGGATGCCCGCGCTGTCGCGACCCAAATCCGTTCTGCCGGTGCGATTTTTGTGGGTCCCTGGTCGCCGGTCAGCCTAGGCGACTACTGCGCCGGGTCCAACCACGTGCTGCCCACCGCCGGGTGTGCCAGGCACTCCGGCGGCCTGTCGGTCCAGACGTTCCTGCGGGGCATCCACGTCGTCGATTACAGCGAGGCGGCGCTCAAAGACGTATCCGGGTATGTCATCACCCTGGCGCAGGCCGAGAACTTGCCTAGTCACGGTGAGGCCGTGCGCCGGAGGTTCGAGAGGTGACTGTCCGAACCCCCGAAGGCTTCCCCGGTCTCCAGGTGACGCTGGACGACCTGCCGTTGCGGGACGATCTGCGCGGCAAATCA
>Ga0209991_10000074_pt1 | contig 41868 bp, 38 predicted proteins | sample ChitaG_FD_183167 | JGI IMG/M metagenome (GOLD analysis project Ga0209991, IMG submission 183167) | Deep subsurface microbial communities from South Pacific Ocean to uncover new lineages of life (NeLLi) - Chile_00310 metaG (SPAdes)... | ecosystem: Environmental > Aquatic > Marine > Oceanic >... | reverse complement strand
GGCACAATCAAGGCACGTCTTGAGATGATTAAGTAATTTTTTCTCTTCATCTTGAGTTATTTCCTGGTCAAGATAAGCAGATAACAATATTTTGAACTTTTTACAGGACATAGCTCATTCCCCCTGTGAATAAAGAAAAGCCAATTTCCCCTTTAGCTTTTGCCGCGCCCTGAATAACCATATCTTCACTTTAGCAAGAGAAATCTTCATTATTTGAGAAATCTCCTTATAAGATAAGCCCTCTATTTCTTTCAAAGTTAAAATAATACGATACTTTTCTGGCAAAGAATTCATTGCTTTCTGGATAATATCCTGTAATTCCTTCTGTCTCAACTTTTCGGTAATATCGTTTTCCCTGCTTGCCAAAACATCTTTCAACTTTAATTTCTCTTCCTGGTTAAATTCTGTTTCATAAGATATAATCTTATTTTTTCTTCTCCTGAGTTCATCAACACACCTGTTAACTGTAATTCTATAAAGCCAGGTAGAAAAAGAGGATTCCCCTTTAAAACTATCTGCCTTAGTATAAACTTTAAGGAAAACTTCCTGAGCAATATCATCTGCTTCTTGAGCATTACCCATAATGGAATAAATTGTATTAAAAACAGTCGTTTTATACTTCCTGACCAGCAATTCAAATGCTTGCTGGTCACCTTTTTTAAACTTAGCAAGGAGTTCGAAATCTTCCTCCATTGAGTTTGCACCTTTTTTCACCTCTACTATTTAGACGAAAGAGGCGAATGAAATGTTACACTTTCCTGTGCTTTTTTATAGCAAAAAGCACAGCGGGATACTTGAAGCACAAGGGGTATGCTTGTGGTCAAATGGGATGTAAACTTTTGCAGACTGGTGGGCAGAGATTATCCGTGGGTTCTTCTTTTTTGCCTCTGGGAGAACATCCTCCCAGGTAAGTGGCTGGGCAAAGAGGTAACTTGAACTTCCCATAACCAAAAACAAAAAAATTAACTTTTTCATCAAATATTGCGACCAGAGATTTCTTTAAGAACCCCCAATTCAACGAGACAGCCGAGGATAATACCACATTCATCTTAAGTTAACAATGTCCTACAACTTATCTACTATTTTCAAAAATGCCTGGACAACCTGAGGATCAAATTGAGTTCCTGAGTTTTTCTTAATCTCTTTAATCGCCCCTTGTTTAGTAAGAGGTTTTTCCCGATAAGGTCGCTCAGAAATCATTGCATCAAAAGCATCTGCCAGCGCCATTATCCTTGCACCTAAGTGAATTGATTCTCCTTTTAATCTATAAGGGTAACCTCTGCCATCATATCTCTCATGATGCCGCTGAATCAATTTAATAGCCCCTTTTAAGAACGTCAATGGTTCTAAAATCTCCGCGCCTTTTAACGAATGAAGTTTCACTTCTTCCCATTCTTGAGAAGTTAATTTTCCTGGTTTAGTCAAAATATAATCATGAATGCCAATCTTACCTAAATCATGAAGCTCACTGGCTTGCTCTATTTCATCGATCTCTTCGGCTGATAATTTCATCTCCTGAGCAATCATCACCGCATATTTAGTTACATTTACTGAGTGGCTATGAGTATAGTGATCCCGGGCATCAATCGCTTGAGCCAAAGCTTTGATTGTGCGTAGATAAGTTACTTGTAATTCTTCATAAAGGCTTTTTAAATCTTTGGTCCCTTGTTTAACCTTACCTTCCAATTCTTGATTAATCTTCTCGATTACTTCATTGTGTTTTTCTTTTTCTTTCTCCAATCGGTAAATCCTTAAATTTTGCTCCACAATATGCAAAAACTGTTCCCTCTTAAAGGGCTTGTAGATATAATCGTCTACCCCTAATCTTAGTGCCCTTACGGGAGCTTGTTCATCGGCATAGCCGGTTATTACGATAACCACACTCTCTGCCCCAGGCCTAATCCCCTTTATCTTCGCTACTGCCTCTATACCATCCATGCTCCCAGGTAGTCTAACATCAGCAATGATAAGCTCAAAGAAGGTTTCTTTCGCTGCCTCAATGGCCTGGTGTGCATCCTTGGCCCCAACTACCAGATAGCCCTCCTTCTCTAATATAAGAATCAGAGTCCTGCAGAAAGACTTATCGTCCTCTATGATCAGAATGCGCTCTTTCATTGTAATCTTACCTCCTTTTTCTTTCCTGTTATTTTTCCTTATCCAAGGGCAACTCTACCCTAATGGTTGTGCCCTTGCCCACCTTTGAACTTGTCTCCATCTTCTCCCTGTGTTTTTCGATTATCTTAAGGCTTACTGAAAGGCCAAGTCCTGTAGTCTAATCTTCCTCCCCCAATAATCGCCTCTCCTTTTCTAAGACGCTTTAAAAGTTTAATCACTCTTTTGGCTAAATAGAGGCTCACCGCTTTTTCAGCGGCATCCTTATGGTAAAGGTAGACCCTTTTTGCGGCTTTGAGGAGACTTCAATACTACCCTTATGATTCTCAACAATCCTATATACGATAGAAAGTCCCAGTCCTGTACCTTTACCAACATCTTTGGTGGTAAAAAAGGGATCAAATATTTTCCCGCTGTGCTCCTCAGGTATTCCTATACCATCATCTTTTATTTGTACTACTACAAAGTCACCCTGTTGATAGCTCTTTATCGTTATAGTGCCAGATTCTTTAATGGATTTTATTGCCTCTTTAGCATTGATTATTAAATTGGTAAACACTTGCATAAATTCATTAAAATTCCCCTCAATTGGTGATACCATCCCTTGTTGTTTGAGAAGACGAATCTTATCCCGGAGCAATTGATGTTCTAAAAAGGCACAGGATCTATCAATAGCCCGATTCAAATCTAATTCCTCAAACTTAGCACTGGTTTTCCTTGAGTATTGGAGTAACATTTCTATGATTCCCATACACTGCCGTGTACTTTCTTCGATTTTCTCCAGCATTTCTTTATGGGGTTTTGCCTCTATTTCCCTTAGCAGTATCTCTATATTGAGCAAAATAGCACCTAAGGGAGTGTTGATTTCATGAGCTACCCCGCCCGCTAACACACCTACAGTGGCCATCTTCTCTGACTGAATTAACTGCGTCTCAGTAGTTTTTAATTTCTTTTGCACACCAGAATGTAAGCGGGCATTTACCAAGGCTATTGAGGCGTATTCAGCCAATGATTCCACTAAAGCCAAATCATCAGATGTAAAGACATCGACAAGAAATTGTCTGTCGATATAGACCAAGCCAATAATTTCCTTTTTCTCTTTTTTTAAAGGGACACAAACTACTGAGCGGATATCCAGGGCTAAAACACTTTCTGCATCTGCAAAACGGGAGTCACCTTGAGCATCGGTAACCCAAATTGGTCTCTGAGTCTTCAGGACTTTCTCAGTAATGGTGCGGCTAAAATTTTTGAAAAGAGCATCCTTCTTTTGATCAAATTTTTCTTTTGCCCGAATTACCTGAGAATGAAGCCTTCCTGCTTCATTTAACAGAATGAGAAATCCACGGTCAGCATCGGTCACTTTCATTATATACTCAATAATATTGTTCAACACTCCATCTAAGTCCAAATTACTAACTACCAGTTTCATAAATTCATCCAGCATTTCTACTTTTTGGCGTAGCGGGGAAGGTGGTTTTTGAGTTATCTCTGAAGTTATGGAACTCTTCTGCCTCTCCTTCAGAACCTTGCGAGCTTCATTGGCTCGAGATAATTGAAACTGGTTATCAATGATAATAAATTTAGCTGAGGCTTCCTCTAAAGCTACGGTTGCCTGCTCAAAGTCTTTTAATTCCATGTAAAACTTGCCTAACTTTAACTGAATTATCCCTTCTTCTAAAAGATTCCCTTGGGACTGAGCTATCTTAATACCTTGACTAAAATACCCTTCTGCTCTTTCAAATTGCTTCTCTTTTTGAGCCACCAACCCTTGCAACCTCACTAAATGGATATGATAATAAGAATCCGGCAATTCTAATTCTGTTTCCAGTCTTTGTTGGGTTTCCTGCAAATACTCTTTGGCTTCGGTTATTTTATTCTGTTCTAAAAAGACCTCTGCCGTATTATAAAGAGCTGGAATCAATTGTTCCACTTTTTTCTCCTGTCCCAAGGAAACAGCTTTCTTAAAGTACGATAACGCCTCTTCTATTCTTTTTAATTCAAAGACCACCTTTCCTAACAACACGTTCCCCTGGACCTGCAGGTTTATATATCCTAACTTAGTAGCCAACTCTAACAACCTATATGCCCATTCCTGGGCTGACTTAAAATCTCCCCGATTCAAGGCATCCCCGGCCAAAACGGGCAGAATGAAGACCTCATAGGTTGATGGCTCTTTCAGCCTTTTCAGACAACTAAAAATCAGACCTTGCGCCTCTTGGACCTGGTGTGTCCTTCCACAAATACCCCAGTAGTCGAGTTTACATTTATTAATCCAGAAGACTATATCAGTAAAATCATTTTCCTCTGCTATTTGGTTGGCCTTTTCTAAATATCGACCTTCACCTTTTCTCCCGAATCGACAAAAAGCCTGCTGGTAAAGACAACAAGCCATTGCATAAACCCACCAAAATTCCTTATCTCGTTCCCTTTTTCTCTGTTCACAAAGCTCTATCACCTCTTTCATCTGTCCAGAACAGGTCGTCCCCAACCCACGGTCAAGTAAATCAGGAGCTTGATTTATCAAATTTTTACAATACGCCAGAAACTTTTTATTTGATCCCCAGATAGCTTTCTTTCCCAAAAAAGCTACTATCCCTTTTAGCCCCATTTTTGCAAATCCTCCTCCCCTCTACTTTCTACTTTATTTCTTATCTGTGTCCAACTATGCTATCAAGAACTAACTAAATTTTTATCTTTTTTTATATCTATCCAAAAACTTTCTCAGTAAAACCACATCCTTTTTACTTAACTCTACAAAACAAACTCCTGTGCGAAAGATGTCTTTATGCTCCTTTGAAATTGGTTGGCTATAAGCTATACGTGCTTTTACGTTAATAAATTTGGATTTAGTAGATTTAACGCTCTTATCTTTTGGAGGAAACCCAATTTGGAGATTCATAACTAATAAGGGGGGTTTATTGCTACCAACAAAACCGATACCTCGCGCGCTAATATCTTTAGCTATTGTCCTTATCTTTAGTTGCTTTTTAAATGGAGGTATGGTGATATTATAAGTTATCGGGAGAGAAATGTCAAATCTACGGGAGACCCTCTTTTCAACATTCTTCTGTTTGTTTTTCATAGCCTTCTCCTTTTTAATAGATTTTTAATTTTCTTTTCCCCTCATTCTGTTTCCTTTCTCAAACTTTATAACCAATGTTTCCAATCTAATTTAGCAATTGTCTCATTTACAAATTTTCTTATCGCTTCCCTATCTTTCTCCTTTAACTCAAGGAATTCAACACCACATCTGTAAGGAGGATATTCATCCCAATAATTATCCGAAACATATATCACCTTTCCTAAACTACTTATGGTAACATGAGGCGAAGGCAAGGTTATCTTTAGTTCTAATATTGTTCCAATATCCAATTTCTTCGGTATCTTCATCATTATCCCTCTTTCGCTAATATTTACACTAACCGCTTTTATTGGCGGGGAGTCAGAATTACTAATCTTGTATTGCACGCCGAAATCTGCTCTTACCCTGGGGAACTTCCTTCTCTCTTTTGCCATTTTAACTACCTCCTTGATAAAGCAAAATTTCCTGATGAATTATCATTTTACACTACCCGTTTAATTATCTTTGCCTTATGATATATTGGTTTAAATTTCTTAATATAGCGTAGATAAAGTTGTGTTGCACATTCATACTCCAGATGCATCAATTGACAGATATCATCAGCATCAAAAAATGGTTCTAAGGTAATATTAGCTTCAATATCTCTTACTATCCTGAATCCCATTCGTTCGTAGATGTCGCTTGTTCTATATTTATTACCCTGGATAATAAAACCATCATTTACGCCATTTTCCATAGCGTAAGAATAAAACATTGTAAATAAAACCAGGCTAACCTGGCTATGGATATTTTTAAACCTACGATATTCCTCTTCAACAATTAATCTTGACGCCTCTATTACCTTCCTTCCACGTTTGCTCAAATTGGACAACAAATAATTGAATGTATCAGTATGCCTCTGCAAGTTGAATTTTTTCAAGAAGTTACTTATTTCAGCGCTCCTAATAGTCTCTCCTTGTTGCAAAAAGGTAAGCCGAACTGAACCTACAACTTTTCTGTTATCCAAAACAGCAAAATGAACAGAGTCAGTGTCCCATTCTTCCTTAAATTGGCCATCCCCAGTTAAAATTTCACCCGTATAAAGTCCTTCATTTATATATACCTTACCTCGCAACAGACATATATCTCTCAAATAACGATCCCACAAATCGTTATCTTGGATTACCTGAGCAGCATCCCTCTTGATTTTTGAATCGGGCTGGTCTAAAATCAGATATTCGAACATAAATTTTTTCTCTCCCTATCTATTCCCTCGGTATAAATAAATTATGGGTTTTGTCAATAGGATATTTCATGCTCATTATCATTCCTAATAAGTCCCAGTAGGTAATTAAAACCCATGCTTGTAGTATTAATAAAATACGCGGTTTATTAAGCTGCTTACGCCCTTTATTTAGCATAACATACCGTGCGATGTCAATTAATCTTTGTGTATGTGATATGAGATAAATCAAAACAGCTGGCAACTCAAAACATCGAATAGATTTGAAAAGCAAAGCCCCTACACTTATTTCTTGAGGTCTTAAGCTCGAAATCACTTCTTGAGCATTTGTATAACTTAGGGGAGCATGCGTGACAGTGACTTGCTTAGCATTGAGAATTTTTAAGCCAAGGTGCAGAGCTCTATATGCAAAATCTTGATCTTCGAGCGTCCCTAAAGGAGCGCCAGGACCTAAAAGTTCATCATATCCTTTTAGTTTTTTAAAAATAGATCGTTTTGAAGATACATTAGCTCCATCTCCAACGAAAAATAGTTTCGAAAAGCGACCAGAATACTTCCTATCTTTCATCAAAAATGGTCTAGGTTTGTTGATAGCTCTACCATATACTATATCCACATCTGGATTCTTTTCAAAGGCCTTAATTATGTTCTCTATCCAATCTTTGCTAACAACACAGTCATCATCAGTTGTGGCAATGATGTCTCCCGAACTATTTCTGATTCCCAAATTGAATGCCCTACTTTTTCCTTGCCCTTCCATGCGTAGATATTTTATTCTTTTATCCACGCTGATATGTTTTTTTACTATTTCTTCAGTTTTTTTACTCGTACTTTGGTCAACTATCAAGAATTCAAAGTCGCGGTACGTATTATTCAAAATACTCAAAATGCAAGACTCGATAGAATCGGATCTATTTCGTGTACATACAAGAACTGTAATTTTCATTAAGGCTTCACCATTAGATTAGATGAAATTTTTGTCTATTTTTGCTCTTCCTCATCAAGAATCTTAATGAATATGTCTACTATGTAAGGGTCAAATTGTGTCCCTGCATTTTTAACTAACTCCTTTTTAGCCTGCTCCACTGATAGCGCCTGGCGATAAGGTCTATCGCTAATCATAGCTTGATATGCATCAACAACTCCCAATATCCTCGACAATAAGGGGATCTCCTCTCCTTTTAAACCAGCCGGATAACCCTCACCGTCCCATCGTTCGTGATGGTAGTAAGCTATTTCCGCTACCTCATCAAATTTTCTATACCGTAAAATAACATCTCGGGTATGGGTTAGATGACGTCTTAAAATATCTCTCTCTCCATCTGTTAAAAGTCCGCGTTTATCAAGGATAGACTTTGGAATTTTGATTTTCCCTATCTCATATAAAAATCCGGCTGTTTCAAGAATTTCTAATTGTTTATATCCCAAATCCAATTTCTCTCCTATTTCCCTTGCTAACATACTGCTTTCCCTATAGTGTTGTCGAGAATATCTATCTCTTGATGCTAAAGAATCAATCAAACGAGCGATAGTATCAAAGGTATAACCAGACACATTTACAAACCTAATTAAAAACGTCAAAGATGCCAAAAATAATCCAACTATCAAAAAAACCACCCTGTAATTAAGAGAATCGATAAGAAATCCACCTAAAGGGGGTGCTATAAACCAAGCAACATTAGTAAAGATATTCTTTAATCCCCAAAATTCCCCTTTTTGAGAAGACGGTATAATATTTGAAAATACAGTCTCTAATAAAACACTACTCCCACTGAATATGGCAACAAAAATCATAAGAACGATTGCTTGAGTAGCATTTTTAACAAAGGCGAAACCTGATATGACAATAATCTGGAAAATTATACTAATATAAAGGATTTTCTTGGCATCAAATTTATCGACTAAATGTCCGTATACGATTGTTGCTGGCAAACCGAGCAAAATAGGTATAGCTAACAACAACGGAATCTTAGAATCTGGAACGTTCAAAACATCTTTAAAAAAAAGGGGTATAAAGGGTAAAATTAAACCAATCGCAATCATAAATAAGAACATCAAAGCTATAAATTTTATTGGTTCTTTTTCCACAAGCAATTCTGCGAGATGGGTGCGTAATTTCATCTTAAATCTAATTTTTTCTATATGTTTAGCTTTAACTTTCTCTTTAAAATCTACACTCCAAGAGGGTTCTTTTATATTCAAGATAATAATACCAGTAAGCAATAAAAGCAGAGCAGCAAAATAGAATGCAAACGATTTATTTACACCATACAATATCCCGCCCACTGAGTTTATTAATAAAGCACCGATAATCCAGAAAAATGCTGAAAAAGCGAACGCTTTCCCTCTCTGGTCAACTCCTACAATATCGGATATGAGAGGGAGCATCGGGCCTACAATTAGATTCAACCCAATCCAAACCCCTACTAAATAAAATATAACTGAGATTAATTTAGTGGCTTGACCACCTAATAGAAGGGAAAAGATAGTAATAATAATCCCTGTCAGTATGAAAGGTGTCCTTTTCCCTAATGATGTTGAAACCTTATCACTATATGAAGCCGCTAAAGGAAATACCACCATCCCCACTAAAGGACCCAAAGCCATTATTATACCGATGGTGGTCTTGCTTTCAGTAAATAATGAAAGAAATAAGGGGATTATGACTCCAATCAAAGTAAAAGTTGCACTAATCCCTATACTTGATGAGCCTATGAGGATTAATCTACCATTGGATAATTTTCTCATTTTCTATTTCTCAATAAAAAGTCTCTTATCTTTATCAACTGAATATTCAAGAGATTTTAAAATGCCAATGAAGGTCCATAGTAATAACTTGTAAATACCAAGTATACAATATAAACATTTATCTAATTTGCGTTTTAAAATCCTCAAGAGCGATTTAGATTTAGATACAAATTTGGCTGACCAAACTAATTCATAAAATTTCATCCAAGTCGTGCCTATTAACACTAACAGGGCAGTAAAATCACCACATCTTAAATTTTTCACAAAAAAGGCTGTTGTAGAAATTTGATATCTTTTCCATAATCCTTCAGCTTCTTTAAAATTCCTTAAACCATTATGTTGCACCTTCACTAAATTTGTATCGTATATTGAATAGCCATTTGCTAATGTTCTATATGCAAAATCCCAATCATCAGAAGGTCCTAACCGAGTACCCGGACCCATACTCTCATCAAAATATCCAACTTTCTCAAAAACCCACCTTTTAACAGACATATTAGCACCCATCCCTATTCCTTTTTTCATCGATAGAGCACCCAAATATTTTCTGTTTCTTGAGCGACACCCAGGTATAAGTTCCTTTGATGGGTCGTGTTCCCCTGGAATAACATCACCCAATACTATAGCAGCATCGGGATGCAATTCAAAAACTGATACAATCTTTTCAATCCAATCTGACGCCACTACACAATCATCATCTGTAATAGCAATAATTTCTCCCATAGTTTGTCTTATCGCAAAATTTAAAGCTTTGCATTTGCCTTTTTTTGAATAAAGATATTTTATCCTTTTATCGTAGCCTGCATATTCATTTACTAAATTTTTCGTCTCATAATTTTCACTTTGATCAGCAATTGTCAAATCGAAATTAGGATAGGTATTAGATAAGACACTCTCTATTGCAGATTTCAATGATCCGGAGTGATTATATGTGGCTATGATTACAGATACCTTCATCTTTTAAAACATCCTTGTTAGCGCCAAATTATGCTTATACTATTTTTTACATAATAAACTTTTATAAATCTCTGCCAATCTTGTATTTAACTTCTTTATATCAAAATTTTCTTCGACAAATTTCCTTCCCAACCTGCCCATTTCTGGCCATAACTCTGGATGTTCAATAAGATATAATATCTTCTCTACCAAAGCATCTATATTTTTTTCAGGAACAAGAAAACCGAATTCCCTGTTAATAATCAACTCAGGTATTCCACCGTGATGTGTAGAAATAGCTGGCAAGCCTACTGCCAGGGCCTCCGTTAAAACAACAGGAGTTGCTTCTGTATCACCATCAGATGCTGTAACGCTGGGTAAAATAAAGATATGCGCTTGTTGATAAAGTTTTACAGCCTTATCCTGATTAACTGCACCTAAAAACTTTACGCAATTACTAATTCCTAATTGTAAAACCAATTTTTCTAACTCTTCTCTTAATAGACCTTCGCCAGCAATTATATATTCAATATCCTTATATCTTTTCGCTACTTCCGCCATCGCTTTGATTGCATATTTGTGTCCCTTTACCTCAACTAATCTTCCTATTGTTAATATTCTTATAGGTTTTCCCACTCGGATTTTTCTTTCAGAATACATAAATTTATCTAAATCAATACCCGCGTGATGAACTACTATCTTTTTCTCATCACAATTTAAATTAACTAATTTTCTTTTAATGTGGTCACAAGCTGGTAAAAACAAATCGCCGTTTAGAAATAAATCTTTGTATACATCATTTTCATTAGCCAAAATAAATGATGAGATGTCAAATCCATGAAAACTGGTTACATATTTCCCAGGAACTCCAATTTTTTTTAGGCATACCCCAATAATTCCATTTTGACCAAAGCTACAATGGATAATATCAAATTTTTTATTTAGTAATAATATTCTCAAGGATAATAATTTTAGTAAAGGTGGTGCAGTTCTACTGTCCTTTAGTTTATTGAGTGATTTTAATAATCTGATTGGAATTTTAGGAAAAGATATAATTATTACCCATATCCCTTTTAATATATACTGAATAAATTGGGTTATATTTTGAGGTAGACAATAATGAACCCGTTCCATTATGCTATATCTTTCTATATCTGAATGTACCGTTCCCCTTTTAGGATCACATTCAGCAAATATCTCTACATCATGTCCCATCTTTAAAAGTCCAATGATGCGATTTAGAATAAAAGTTTCTGATAATTCTGGAAATGAGTTAACAATATATGCTATTTTCATTGTTTACTACTCTAATCTCTAATTTCAAAACTAATTATTTTTGGAGACAAAGAGACATCTATTTTTGTCTACTTTATATCTCATTGCTTCATAAATACCTAGGAGATACTGAAGATATTGTCCATAGATGACATAAAAGTAGATGATTTTAAAAACGAATATTATTCTGGGTGTTTCGGACAATTTTCGACAAAAAGCAAATTTTACCCCCCCAAAAGTCTTTAGAGTAGCAATACTTAATCCTACCCAAGCAGCAGCAATATCTCTACAACGAAAATTTTTGCAGAAAAAGGCTGCAGTGGTCAATTCGTAACCTTTAAGGAGTTTGATTGTTTCTTTAGAATTGCGAGACCCGTAATGCACTACACCAAAAGAAGAAGAATCAAATATCTTTAACCCATTCCTCAAAGCCCTATAAGCAAAATCCCAATCTTCGGAAGCTGGAAGAGCGGTCCCCGGCCCAAGGTACTCATCAAACCCCCAAATCTTCTCAAACGCCTCTCTTTTAAATGCCATATTGGCGCCAATTCCTAAAAACCTCCTTCCCATTGAACACGGACCAATAAACCACAAATTTTTTGCATAGTGATAAGGAGTAACTCCCCCTACGGGATTAATCCCATCAATGGGATCAGTTCCATCCGGCACTTCAACATTACCAAAAATAATGTCCGCATTGCTATATTTTTCAAATACTGATACAATATTTTCAATCCAGTTTGGGAAAACTCTACAGTCATCATCGGTTAAAGCAATAATCTCTCCATCGGAATTTCTTATCCCTTTATTTGCTGCCCTTGCTTTCCCTTTTTCTGAACGAAGATATTTTATTCTATTATCATGTCTTGCATATTCATTTACTAAATTTTTAGTTTCATCGTTCTCGCTCTGATCAACAATTACCAAATCAAAATCAGGATAGGTGTTGGATAAAACGCTATCTATCGTAGATTTCAGAGATATTGGACGTTCATATGTTGGTATAATTACAGATACTTTCATTTTTGCTGATGGCTTTACTTTATTGCATCCGCATGAAGACTTTCAAGAGCTCTTTGTAAGGTTAATTGCTATTTCGCGCTTGAAAAGCCTTATTATAGAATATTATCTTTTGGTTATTTTAACCTATTTAAGAACTAACTTTCGTTAAAAACATTATACTTCCAACCCACCTAATTTCCATTTCAACCCACTTTTTCCAAAATTTCTCGTCTAAAAATTCCTCAAAAATCTCAAAAAAAACACTTGACCTTTTCTAAATTTTATGCTACAACTCCGCAACCTCCGTGGTGGAATTAGAGGGCTATTTAATCCCTCTTCCGTCAATATTTGCTTGGCGGATTAACCGCTCTACTACCACGGAGGTGTTACTATGATTAAAGACCTGTCTTGTTTCTCTCTTAAGCACATCTTCAAAAAACTTAACTCTATCAATATTTTTATCAACTTACGATATTCTTCACCCTTTCCTAAACCAAAAGAGCAGATGCTTTCCTGGTATTCTTATGTCAACCGCAAGGTAAAGATTTTCTCCAATGGTTACTTCAACAAGGCAAGACTCGTTACCTCCTTTATAGATTTCTCCTTCATTCGCTCCCTTGTCGCTGATGCCTACTCCAGAGAAGGTGGCAGGTGCTTTGACCCTGTCTTACTGTTTTTATGTGATATCTTCCGTTTCATTGAGGGCCTACCTTCTATGAAGGAGTTCTGTAACATCCTTTCCCATAGGTTTAGTGGTCACCCTTATAGAACCTATGCCGGTATCTCTGAACAACGTATCCCTTGCGAGGCGGATTTCTCCAACTTCAGAGCCCGTATCGGTGAGAACCGCTATAATGCCATCTTCCATGTCCTTGTGGAAATCCTGATACAGCTTGACATCATCACCGCAAGAATCCTCTCCCACGATGGCACTCTGGTCCCTACTTTCGCTCGTTATAGAGGTTGTAACTATGCCTGTCAAGACTGCAAGCATATCCCCCTTAACCGTGACCTCATCTCAGAGATACGAAGAAAAATCTTAAAACTCCTTCAAAACCCTGAAAATATCCCTATCGGCAAGGAGAAAAGAGCCTTTGTTAAATGCCCAAAAAGGGACTCTTTGCCCAAAGATGTTAACCCGCCCTCTATCGAGATTATAGCCTATAAATTGGTCCCTTTTAACCCTGAACTTCTCAATGAGAAAGATCAAACTGCTAAACTCCTCGGCATCGAGGAGGAATTATCTAAAGCTAACCTTATGCTTCTACCTCTGAGGTCTAATATCTCCGGGGTTAAGCTCGACCTCGAAAATAATCCCTTCTATGTCTGCTGTCCTAAGGTACCTGCTGACTTAGATGCCAGGATCGGTTACCGACGAAGTAAATATAACCCCAATAAAAAAGAAAAAGTCTTCGGCTTCAAGGTGGTCATCACTACCTCTATCGAACCTGAAGTGGGAATAGAATTGCCTGTAGCCTGTATCTCTACTCCTGCCTCAGATTCAGACGGTAGCCACTTCATCTCCTCACGATTCCAGATCAAATTCAATCACCCTACACTTAACACTTACATCGATATAGGGGATACAGGATTTGATCATATCCCTAACTCCAACTACTCTCGCTCTGAAGACTCTATCCCTATCTTCGATTACAACATAAGAAATGAACACCTATCTCAAGATGATCTCTTTAACAGAGGCTATGACCACAACGGCTGGCTATTTGCTCCCTGTAAGGCTACTTGCAGACCCAATGGCTATGATAAAGAAGATAAGCGGCTTTCCTTTGTCTGTGCTAAACAATGTTTATCTTCTCATTCAGGCCGCATACCTGAGCCTATCCCTGATTGCCAATACCTCTTTCGCCCTCCGGGTTTCTCTACTCATATGCCTATCGCCAATAATCCCCGGCTGCTCTGCGAAATCCCTCGGGGTTCCTCTCGTTGGAAGAAAATCCGTAACTTAAGACCCGCCTCAGAACGCACTAACTCTACCTCTAAGAGTGACCTCGATATCCTTCACCATCCCAGAGTTATGGGAAAGGAGAGATTGGGTATCTTAGCTCAGTTGAGCTGTATTGTTGTGTTGTTGAAGAGGTTTGTCTCCTTTGTGGCCAGGATTACCTTCTCTTTGCGTAAGCTTATCTATACCAGATCCCAGAAGGCCTATGAGAATTTACAGTTGAAGAAGATCCCTCCCTGGCTCTCTCGCCTCATCCAGAAGGAATGAGATACCCCTTTATATACCTCTTCCCTTCCCACCACCTTTGACTTCAGAAAAACCAGAGGTCAAGGTAGAGGTCTATCCTTTCGCCTCCAGCTCTTAAGAAACCTTGCAAAATTATCATCTGCCACCAGCCCCGAAGACCTTCTACTATCATCCAGAACTTAAATTCGGTTCCAAATCGAGCAATTTTTCCCTGTTTAATTGTCAAAGAGCTAGTTCTTAAATCAGCTTATTGAGGGTTCATTCTATAACAAATAAATATTTATAATCGAGCAAAGTTTTACTAAGAATTAAGTTTCCACCAGGTATATCATATTCTTTTTATCAATAACAAATTTCATACTCTTAATTATCCCTTTTAAAAAAGAAATAAAATAGATCCCGTACATAAAGAGTAAATCGTACAACAATGCAAAAAAGGTCGGTCTTAGAGTAACAAGTAGTTTAGTGTATTCGACCAAATCATAAAAAAATGAAACTAAAAGTAATAGCAGTGCATCAAAATCCATACATCGAATATGCTTGCAAAATGTACCAACCGTTCCAATTATATAACCCTCGAATAGTAATTTTCCCTCTTTCCAAGTTCTAAAACCATGATGCTCTACTTCTATTGTAGGAACATGAATTATCTTAAATCCTTTTTTTAGTGCCCTGTAAGTAATATCGTATTCTTCACATGCTTTCAGCTCTCCCCCTGGGCCTAAGATTTCATCAAAATATCCAACCTTTTCAAAAAAGTTCTTCCTTACAACCATATTCATACCCATACCTCCTTCCAAACCCACCTTCTTTAAAGAAAGAGGTCCTTTAAATTCAGCATACCGTATTTTATTACCAATAATGAATCCTCTTCTTACGTCATGTTTAGCAATCTTTACACTGCCAAAAACTACTATTGAATCTGTAGTAACTCTATCAAATGTAGCAGCTATCTTTTCAAGCCAATCTTCTGAGACAACACAGTCATCATCAGTAAGGGCAATAATTTCTCCCTTAGCTTCTCTTACCCCTAAATTAAGAGCTCTGGATTTACCTCTTTGCGACCATAGATATCTAATATGTGGTTTTTCAGAGATATATTTCTGAACTAATTTTTTGGTTTCATCTTTATCGCTCTGGTCAACAATCACCAGCTCAAAATCAGGATAAGAATTGGATAAAATGCTATCTATCGCAGATTTTAAAAGTCCTGCACGATTATATGTACATACAATTACTGATACCTTCATCCTCGCAATAATCTCCTAAAATCTAATTGTCTTTGGAGACAAAAAGACATCTCTTTTTGTCTACTTTATATCTCATTGTCTTGTAAATACCCAGGAGATACTGAAGATATTGTCCGTAGATGACAAAAAAGTAGATAAGATAAAAAATGAATATTATTCTGGGCGTTTCGGACAATTTCCGACAGAAAGCAAATTTTACCCGCTCAAAAATCTTTAGAATAGTAACACTTAGTCCTACCCAAGCAGCAGCAACATCTCCACAACGAAAATTTTTGCACAAAAAGGCTGCGGTACCGAGTTCATAACCTTTAAAAAGGTCGACAGTTTCTTTGAAATTACGATATCCGTAATGCACTACTTCAACTGAAGTAGGCTCGAATATCTTTAATCCACTTCTCAAAGCCCTATAAGCAAAATCCCAATCCTCACCAGCTGGGATAGAATTACCTGGCCCAAGGTACTCAGCGAACCCCCAAATCTTCCCAAATGCCTCCCTCCTAAATGCCATATTGGCGCCAATTCCTAAAAGTTTCCTTCCCATTGATCAAGGGCCAATAAACCACGAATTTTTTGCATAGTGATAAGGAGTAACTCCCTTTAAGGAATCAGCTCCATCTGGTACTAGAACATTGCCAAAAATGATGTCAGCATTCCTATATTTTTCAAATACTGATACAATATTTTCAATCCAGTCTGGAAAAGCTTTGCAGTCATCATCGGTTATAGCAATAAACTCTCCATCGGAATTTCTTATCCCTTTATTTACTGCCCTTGCTTTCCCTCTTTCTGAACGAAGATATTTTATTCTATCATCATGTCTTGTATATTCATTTACTAAATTTTTAGTCTCATCATTCTCACTCTGATCAACAATTACCAAATCGAAATCAGGATAGGTGTTGGATAAAACGCTATCTATCACAGATTTCAAGGATATCGGACGTTCATATGTTGGTATAATTATAGATACTTTCATTTTGCGCTCATGGCCTTCCCTTTCTTAAGAAATTCTCTTATTTCTTAATAAAAACTTTTTTATTCTTATCAACAGAAAATTGAAAAGTTTTAAAGATACCAGAGACAATGTCAAAGAAAGGATGATATATCCAAATTATAAAAAATAATAATCTCTCAGAAAAAGAATTTGGAAGTTGAATAGGTTTTCTATTTGCAGGCTTAGTTAGTCCTCGAAATAGAGTGAAATAAGTTGTTTTCCAAGCAAACCCTATTAATGCCAAGAGGGCCCTAAAATCACCGCACCTTAAATGTTTTATAAAAAAAGCCCCTGAACCCTGTCGGTAAACCCTTATTAGCCTCATTGCCTCTTGGAAATCCCTCCAGCCATAATGTTGGACTTTAACTGTATTCGTATCGCGTATTGTATAGCCCATAGCTAATGTTCTATACACAAAATCAATATCTTCACCTATCCCTATAGGCGTTCCAGGTCCTATGTTTTCATCAAAATCTCCAACTCTCTCAAAGACTTCTCTTCTAATCGCCATATTAGCTCCTAACCCAACTATATCCATCATAGAGAAAACACCTACATATTTCCTATTCGCTGAATTATACCATGGACACAACACCCCCGATGGAGATGGTTTTCCTGGAATCACATCTCCAAATATTACAGCAGTATCAGGATGCGTATCGAAAAACGATGCAATCTTCTCAACCCAATCTTGCGCTACTACACAATCATCATCTGTCGCTGCTACAATACTGCCTTTAGTCTCTTTTATCCCTACATTTCTGCCTCTACCCAACCCCTTTCCTGGGCAATGAATATATTTAACTCTACTATCATATCTTATGTATTCTTCTACCAAATTCCTCGTATTATTATTCTCACTCTGATCAACAATTACCAAATCAAAATCAGGATATATATTAGATAAAATACTCTCTATAGCAGATTTTAATAATCTTGGGCGGTTATATGTACTTATAACTACTGAAACTGTCATCTTTCTTTTCCATCCTTTTTCATCAATTCCAATACAGCTGCTATCATCGCTTTTATGCCTGTTTTAATCGTCGGCTCGGGCAAAGGTGCAAAATACGGTGAGTGTAATTCAGGTAAAGGGTTATCAACTTTTTTGTCTTCTTCGTGTAGTGTGGAATATTTAGTACCTAAAGAAAAAATAGTAACGGGTATCCTCGGTTCGACCTTACAATACTGACCAAAATCATCACTGCTTAATACCGCTGAGCTTTCAATAACATTTTCCTTGCCCATCACAACTTCCACTGCTTTCACTATACGACGTGTAAGTTCAGGGTTATTATATACTCCTGGTACAGAAGACTCTTCATTTACAACGACTATCGGCATAAGATTTTCAGGGATACCAGATGCAAGAGCAATTCCTCCAGTTATACGTTTAATCGCTTGAATGATTTTATTGCGTAAATAATGGTGAAAATAACGAAAGTCAAGTTGCAGTCGAACTTTATCTGGAATAATGTTAGAGCTTGTACCTCCATGAATAGATCCTACTGTGATAATTGCGGAATGCAAAGGATAAATCTCACGACTCACGATAGTTTGTAGAGCAAGCACCACTTGAGCGGCAATCACTATTGGATCTTTGGCAGCGTCGGGATATGCTGCATGACTGCCAACCCCCCTAATAATTATTTCCACACTGTCCACACTGGCTGTTGCACTTCCCTCGATGTAAGCTACCTTTCCTGCTGGGAAATACGGAGTTGAGTGTAGAGCCAAGATACAATCAGGACGAGGGAATCGGATAAAAAGCCCATCCGCAATCATCGCTTTGGCACCCTTACCGATTTCCTCTGCTGGTTGACCAACCATCACAAGAGTGCCTTTCCAATGATTCTTAAGGCGTTTCAGTAAATGGGCTGTTCCAATAAAAACGGTCATATGAATATCATGCCCGCAAGCATGCATCACTGGGACTTCTTTACCATCCGCATTCATTGCATGTACTTTAGAGGCATAATCAAGTCCGGTTTTCTCTTCGATAGGCAATGCATCCATTTCAGTGCGCAACATGATAGTTGGACCAGTACCATTTTTAAATAGCCCTACTATACCATAGCCACCTATCCGCGCAGCTACTTCGAAACCACATTTTCTTAACTCTTCAGCAATTCTTTCAGACGTATTTTTCTCTTGAGATGAGAGTTCCGGGTGAGAATGGAGATATTTATATAGCTGTTCAAGAGAAGGATATTCCTTGCCTAAAAAATCTTTAACCCGGTCAATTAATTGGGTTTGTTTTCCTGCCATTTTAAAGAACCTCAAATAAATATTTGACTGTTAATATATAAAACAAAATTCTTTTATCTAGGATATAATTTCCCACTGGTTATACTATATAAACTCGAACATTGACTGCATATTGAAAAAAGGCCTTTTTCTTCTAATATATTTCTAAATTTATTTGCCCTTTCACTATTCCTTATATGGATAAAGCTCTCTTCAAAAACATTACCAATAATATAATCCGGACACTGATGACAAAACGTAACATGTCTGTTGGGAAGTATACCAGTTTTTTTAACAGGAGCAAGGGATTTGTAATTATGCCAACTTTTAATCCTTTCCAGTTTAATATAACTCATCAACTCTCTTATACCTCTATAAACTAGTGGCTCACCTCCCCATATACCAATTTTGGGTTTATGGATGGCAATATTCTTAATAAACTCGCACCACCTGGCCACACCCACTTCTTCTTTTGATAAATTAGTCTCCTTTCCCCTACAATATCCTTTAGGCCCCCATCGGTAACACATTTTACACCTTAAATTGCAACGTAACGTTGGCTGAATATATATATTCTGGAAATTTAGACCTCATCTTTTTCTCCAATCCTTTTGTGGAAATCATTTATTGTTCAACAAAGCCGATGTAGCCTGTTGGTACATTTGAGCGAACTCAATTTCACTTTGTCGATTTTCGTATCCCATTGAGTTAGGACCACGGTAAAAGTCTCTATACCAATGGACAGTATTCTTCGTCCACGTGGCTTGAGGTGTGGTTTTATACCCCAGGTCAACTTCTGCTTTATGCGTGTTCACAAAGAATGTGGTTACTAATGTCAATGGTTCAGGATAAAAAAATCTATTATTACGTAACACCTCAGCAGGAATACTGACAAATTTTGGTCTCACCTTTAGGAAATGGGCAGCTAAATGAAGCCAATCAATAAGACGTACGGTTTCTTGCTGGGCCAGGTGATAAACCTAGTTAATAGCGCGTTCACTGTTTAATGCCAAAAGATAACCATGTGCAACATCGCGTGAATATGCCAACTGAATTGATTGGATACCTCCATTCCTTAAGATGAGCGGTCCACCATCCATGAGGCGTTGGAAGTAGAAATAAGCCCTGAGAGATGGATCCTCAGGTCCTACTAAAATTGTTGGACGAATGATTGTGTAGGGTACTGTGTCTTGTTCGATCAGCGTACGTTCGGCGCGAATCTTGCCAAGAATGTAGCCTGCCATTCCATTAGGCCCCGCTTCAGTATATCCAAAGTGCATTTCTGGCAACTTTGATATCTCTTGCTCAGTATAGCCAGCATAGCCAGCGACTATATCTGGTAACTTGTCTATCTGATGTTTAACATCGTCTTCTGAAATAGGCATCGTGAGGGTGCCTGAAAGGTAGACTACTGTAGAACTCGTCAATATATATCGTCCCATGCTATCACGTAATACTTCGAGTGCAGTTTGTACGTCTTCAGCATTGTAGGCAATGTTGTCTATCACAGCGTCAAATGTTCTTCTCGAAACCTTCTGACGGAAACTATTACGGTCTGTGCGGTCACCAGCGATGTGTTCCACACGGTCCCAAAATTCTGGTCGTTTATTGCCTCGAGTAAATATTGTGACTTGATGCCCCGCTTGGAGCAACAATTCAACGATGACCTTCCCAGAAAATGATGTCCCGCCGATTACTAAAATCCGCATAATACCCTCCTAGTTTGAAATGTAAGGAATAAACTCATTGAGCCATAATATAACTTCCTATAACATTAATTTAGAAATTTTAAGCTTTTAATGATGCTTCTAATTTGTCTACTTTATCAAGGTAATATTTACTGTCTGCTTCTTGAAATTTACTCTTTGCAATTTGCAATGCTTTGGCCTGCTCTAAATATAAGATATACTTTACGTATTGTCCAGTCATCTCATATACTGCTATTGTACCCAATACTATGGCAATATAAATGTGAGTCTTTATCAGGAAAAAATCTAAAAAATCTCTCAATTTCCTTAAAACATTCCTCTATTCGTCCCAAACCCACCAGTGCTATTGTCGAATAAGCCATAGCTCTCGCAGTTTAGAATTGATATGAAGACAATGCCTTGTACAAAGAAGTTAACACTACAGTGGCAGATGCTCGCTTGGGAGATACATTATAGCTTGCATCTGAGGTGCAAACTGGTGCCATATTGAAATTTTATTTATCCCCAGAGCCCGCAGTTCATCAGCAATAGGGTGCCTGCCCAACGTGCATGAAGCACCTCCTTTAATATCAGTAGTGCCACTTTGCCCTTGCGAGGGGATACGTGTCCTCAGAAGTTGTCTGTCCTTCACTGTGTAGATATAGTAATCCCAGGATTGAAATTGTGTAGGCAACTTCTTCACCTCTAGGGTAATGATGTCTTTTCCCTTGGCTCGAACTCGGCAGCAGCGCATTTCCCTTGTGTCCTCGAAGCTTATCTCGGCCACAAACTTAGAGAATCCGTAAACCTTAATCCCATGATCACATGCCTCTTGAGTGGTTACTGGTAAATAATAGACGTAATAGCCAGGTAGTCCTTGAATACTATCAGTTGACTTGTACAAAACGGGAACTGTAATCCCGAACTCATTATACGGTCTTAGCCGGTCAATGCGTCGATATTCCGTAGCCGCCAGAGAAACCACTGCCATACCTGGCATAAACTGGACAGGTTTCAGTTTCTTTGAAGGGAGCATTTCCTGCACTTTAGCAGCAGGAATAGGGAAATTGGCGCTTATCATTGACCAGTCAAAGAAATAAAGAGAAGTCTCTTCTCTTTTGACGCCAGCAAAAAAAGTTTCGTTCATGCCGCCCTACCTTTTTTGGTGTTGGTCTACAATAATACCTAATTCCCCAATTTAGTCTATAGCGTTAAAACAAGTTCCATTGTAAGTTTATCCATAAATAATATAGAAAAGACTACAACTAATCTCAGCAAATTTTAATAATTTTGAACGGTTATATGTATTTATAACTACAGAAACTTTCATTTTTCTCACCTTGCTATATTTTTCCACTAGTTATGCTATATAAACTAGGGCATTGACTGCATATTGAAAAAAGGCCTTTTTCTTTTAATACATTCCTAAATTTATTTGCCCTGTCCCCATTCCATATATCAATAAGATTCTCTCTAAAAACATTACCAATAATATAATCCGGGCATGCATGGCAGAACGTAACATCTCCGTTAGGAAGTACACCGACTTTTTTATACGGAGCAAGGCACTTTGTAAGACCACAAGTATAATCAGGTTCAGATAAAAATCTCTTCATCTCTCTTAAGGGGGTAAAAAAGTGTACATAAGAATCCCCTTTACTTTTTTCAATATCATCGATAGCCTTTTTAATTACTTCCGGATCGATTTCCGCAGGTTTGGTATTAACGAAGCCATCACCACAAAATGCTTCACAATTTAAGCGCTCTTTCATTTCTTGCCTATATTTTTGCCTCATTTCAGGATTAAAATACCAGCCTAATTCAAAAACAAAGCCAGCATTAAATCTCTGCTTTATATAATGATAAAATTTAGACATATAGCGGTAGTTATCTTCAGTTACACAAAACAAAACTTCAATAGAGGGAATCGGACTCTTTTGTTTTACTTTTATTTCCTCAATTTTCTCCAATCCCCTTATAACCTTAACAAAAACTCCCCTTCCTCTTAACTTATCATTAATTTCCTGAGGTCCATCAAGAGAAACACCGAGTAGATAAATATTAGATACAATATCTTCAACATAATCTTCTAAAAAATAACCATTCGTAATTAAACCAGCTTTTAATCCTTTCGAGTTAATACGTCTCATTAACTCTCCAATACCCTTATAAACCAGTGGTTCACCTCCCCATATACCAATTATTGGTTTATGGATAGCAATATTGTCAATAAACTTACACCATTTATCAACAGTTACTTCTTCATTTAATAATTTAGCCTCCTTCCCCCTGCAGTATCCTCCAGGCCCCCACTGGAAACACATTTTACATCTTAAATTACAACGTAGCGTTGGTTGAATATATATATATTCTGGAAATTCATAATACATCTTTTTAAATAAACAGATAATTACTAAATATTATATGTTTATTGACAATCCAATCTCGGGTCCATTATTATCCTTATTTATTCAGTATCATTCTACTTTTGTGTAAAATCATTTATATCGAAGGATAACTTTATGTTTTATTTTTAATTTTAAAGGGATAAATTTAAGGAGATCTAAAAGTACCCTATAATAACTACGTCGAAAATAAATATCAAAAAATCTTACTGTCCTGCATATCAAATAGAGAATTCGAAGATTATTTGAAAACAACCTTTTCTCTTCTATCTTCTTTATAACAGAATTGGGAAATATCTCAAATTGAGCTAAAGAGCATAAAAATAGTAATATTCGTGCATTTTTAAAAAACCACGATATTCTCTCTTTAAATCAAAACCTTCTATCCATTCTGTTCCTGATCTTCCTATGTTCTCATCATTCCCCTCAATATCTTTACTAGAGATTAAATTTTTTTCAAGAAAAATTTTTGTTAGTTGATAATTTGGAAAGAAACTTAGATTGAATACCTGATACACAAATGGCTTTGGTAATCTTAGAATTAAATTAAATGTCTCCTTTAATTCGTCTATCCTTTCCAAAGGATTATTTTTTATAAAATCATAATATGGTTTAAATCCTAACTCATTTAGTCTACGAGCTGCTTCTAATGTCTCTTCATTCGACTCATTCCTGTTATACAACTGTTTCCTTAACTTTGGGCAACCACTCTGAATGCCCATATTTACAATCGTCCATCCTGCTTTACGCAAAGCAAACATAACCTCCTTATCGATAAAATTATAACGAGGGTATAAATAAGCAAAAAATGGAAGATGTATTTTTTCTCTATAAGCTTGTGAAAATTCTAAACACCATCGTTTATTTACTGTAAAAATATTATCCCAGAAAAATACAAATTTCAAATAAGGATTCTTTTCTTTGGCCTCAATTAATTCGTCTATAACATTTGAAACGCTTCGACGCCTGAATTTATCGCATCTAAAGAAATTTATGCAATATGAACAATTCATAAGGCATCCGAATGCAGTCATCGTATGGTGAATACTCTTTAAAGGATCATCTGTAAGACTAAATCCTAGATAGTCATAATTTTTCTCTTGTTGTAGGCAGCCATTATCTATATAGAACTTATTTTCATTGTCATAACTAGCATATGGAAGAATGTCTAGGTTATCTATTTGAGGTCGTAATTCGTTTTTTATTATTTTTCCTTTATTATTAAACCAAATATTTCTTATGTTATTATAAGATTTGTGCTCTAATATACGCTGAGATAATTCAAGTAAGGCATCGAATCCTTCTCCTACACACACCATATCCACATGTTTTAAACAATTTTCAGGATCAATTGTAGGATGAGGGCCACCCCATATTATAGGACATTTAAATTTGGCTCTTATCGACGCTGTTATTAATTTAGCAACCTGGAAATGAGCTGACTTAACATTCATGCCAATTAAAACAGGATTGAGCTTTCTCAATTGATTCAATAGAGCTTCTATATCTTTCCCTGTTGTCTCAGGGCTAAAACTGTAAAGTTCTACTGGTTCGTTTTTTAAAGTTTTCAATCCTTTCGTCCTTTGTGTCTTAAACCCTATATAAGAGACAGAGATATTATGATCCCGAAGGTATGAAAATAACATTCGTAATGCAAAATTATCGTACTCATATAAGGAAATCAAAACAACCATAAATATTTCTCCTAACCACAAATCTTAAAAAATAAAAGACGAAATTACATTCCATAATAGAAAGCAGCTTGGTCAATAAATAAACAACGAATTTCTAATGACTTCTTAGTTGAGTTCGTTAGCCGGCTGTCATTTCCACTTTCTCCTTTCAGGCCCGAGGCTTTGCACCGCTTTCGTCCACCAAAGGCGGACTACGCCACACCCAAGCCCACTTTTGTGGTTTGGCCCAGCAAGGTGTAGGCGGAGTCCCTACCGTTCGATACGTTTGTCCTTTCGTCCCAATTTAAATATTAGCACAAAAGACACATTTACCCAAATATAGACTTATGCTTTTCGGACTAGGTACATGACATTCGTTTTTCATCCCTTCTGCTTTTTTCGTAACTTTACTATCTTTGATTCTTCTTCACATTTCAACTTATGTGGTATATTTTTAGGTATCTTCTTTAACCCTTTAGCTTTTAGTAGTCTTACCTTAATCCTAATGCTTCATATCTTCTTACCCATTTCTTGACTGTATGCCGTGTCGTCCCATACATATGCGCTCCTTCTGATATATTTGTCTTTATCTTTAACCTATTAACTTTTTTCAACTTTTTTCACTAATCTCTTTGACACAGCAGTGCATTTTGAGTATAATATTTACTAGTGAAATTATGATTGCAAGACTAAAAGCTATAATATGAAAGTCGAAGATATTCGTCATATTCTTATTCTCGGATCTGGTACAATCGGCCGAGAAATTGGACTACAATGTGCTATTCATGGATATAGAGTAATACTTTATGATGTTAATTCTCGCGTACTAGAAAAAGCTGTAGGTATAATACAAAAGCATATAACCCAAATTTCAACTAAGAACCAACTATTTCAGCAAGAAATAGATACTATTATTAAGAGAATAACTACGATTCCCAATCCTAAGAAAGCAGCAGAACATGTTGATCTAATTATTGAATCTGTACCAGAAGATCCGAAACTTAAGTGTAAGGTTTTTGCACAATTTAACCAGCTATGTCCGCCACATACAATTTTCACTACAACCTCTTCTTTTTTAATCCCTTCTTTGCTTGCAAAGGCCACTGGACGACCAACAAAGTTTGCTGCACTGCATTTTCATCCCCATGTATGGGAATCTAATGTTGTCGATATTATGCCACATCCTGGGACATCTCCAGAAACAATAGAAGTACTCCAAGAATTTGCTAAACGAATTGGCCAAATACCTATAATAATTACGAAAGAACATAGTGGTTATGTTTTCAATTATATCCTTAGTGCCATGCTTAAGGCAGCACTTGAACTCAAAATAAACAATGTCTCTACAATAGAAGATATTGACCGTTCATTTATGGGTATAATGAAAACTCCTATTGGACCATTTGGAATCATGGATCGAATAGGACTCGATACTATGTATGACATCGTTAATTTCTGGGCAAAAAAAGGAGACCCCTATCGTCAACTTCAAAAAACTGCTAAATTTCTAAAAAATTTCATCATCAAAGGTCATTATGGTGTTAAGAATGGAAAAGGATTTTACACCTATCCTAATCCAAGATTCAAACGCTCTGGTTTTATAGAAGGAAAAATTAAATCCAAGCAGTAGTATGTGCTGTTTCTTATCTATATTCCCTTTTCGTCTTAATTTATTACGTAGCTCCTAGCCAATCAAATTTTGAAATTCACTCTTTGTTTGCATTATTGGTTGTTGCGCTACGAAATATTGCGTTAAAGCTTTATGAAATTCTCCCTTCGCAAATATGCTGATTGTTCCTACAGAACAAAAATGACTAAAATCATTAATCATAAGATAGAGTCGATATGGCCTCTTGGTACATCTGAGCAAACTCAATTTCCTTTTGTCGATTTTCATATCCCATTGAGTTAGGTCCATTATAAAAATCTCTATACCAATGAACTGTATTCTTCATCCATTTGGCTTGAGGAGTAGTTTTACACCCCAGCTCAGTTTCTGCTTTATGCGTGTCCATGAATAATGTGAGTACAAATGCCAACGGTTCAGGATAAAAAAATCCACTATTACGCAACACCTCAGCAGGAATATTGACAAATGTTGGTTTCACCTCTAGGAAATGGGCAGCTAATTGGAGCCAATCAACAAGCCGTACAGTTTCTCGCTGGGCCAGGTTGTAAACCTGGTTAATAGCACGTTCACTGGTCAATGCCAACAGATAACCTTTTGCCAAGTCGCGCGAATATGCCAAGTGAATTGATTGTATACCGCCATTCATTAAGATCAGTGGTCCGCCATCCATAAGGCGTTGAAAGTAGAAATAGGCCAAGAGAGTTGGGTCATCAGGCCCTACTACAAGCGCTGGACGAATGATCGTATAAGGTACCTCCTTTTGTTCAATCAAGGTGCGCTCGGCACGAATCTTACCCGTAACGTAGCGTCTTATTCCATCGGGCACTTTCTCAATATAGCCAGTGTGCATATCTGGTAACTTCAATATCTCTTCCTTAGTGTAGCCAGCGCCTATATCCGGTAGAATGTCTATCTGGTGGTTAACATCATCTTCTGAAATAGGCATTGTGAGAGTACCCGAAAGGTAGACTGATGCAGTACTCGTCAATATATATCGTCCCATGTTACCACCTAATACGTCTAATACAGTTTGTACGTCTTCAGCATTGTAGGCAATGTTGTCTATCACAGCGTCAAATGTTTTTCTCGAAACCTTCTGACGGAAACTATTACGGTCTGTGCGGTCACCAGCGATGTGTTCCACACGGTCCCAAAATTCTGGTCGTTTATTGCCACGAGTAAATATTGTGACTTGATGCCCTGCTTCGAGCAATAATTCAACGATGACTTTCCCAAAAAATGATGTCCCACCAATCACCAAAATATCCATCAGGTTCTCCCACAAAAGATAAATTATGTCGTTTTAGTCAATAAGGATGTCTCCAATCTATCTGCTTTATCAAGGAAATATTTGCTATCCACTTCTTTAAATTTACGTTTTGCATTTTCTAATGCCTGTTTTGCAGAAGAATACTGGGTTAAGTCCATACATAATTCACAAATTGACAGATATGTTTTCCCTTCTTCTAAACCATAACCTTCTTTTTCCGTAATAGATAAACTTTTTTCAAAACATTCTTTTGCCTTTTCCAATTCTTTTTTCTTTTTATAAACTTGCCCTAAAGCCCTACAGATTCTGGCGGTCCAGAAAAGGTGTTCTATTTCAAAAGAGGCATTTTTCTTTAGTGTATCTTTTAGTATTTCTTCGGCTTCACTTGTCTTATCTATTTCTAAGTATATCTCTCCCAGTCTATACAATGCTTCCACTATAATAGCGAATTTACGTTCTCTGCATATTTCAATGGCTTCTTCTAAAATAGATATTGCTTTTTCAATCTCCCCCTTATTAAAAAGCAAACTGGCTGAAAAAATCTTAGACCAGTTAATAACAAAATAATTATTTAACTCCGAGGCTGTATAGTATAATTTTGAATTCCATTTTTCCGCAGTGACGAAATCATGTTGATCTATGGCAAATCTTATCATATATTCATATCCCCATAATTCACTAGTTGCGGGCCTACCCATATTTTTACTGGTCTCCATTAGCTTTTCTAATGTTTCATGGTACTGTTTATTATTTCCTGAAAGAGTATACCAGCGTGCAACGGACATATAAACCCAAAACTTAACATCTATTAAGTTCCACTGTTCACAGATTGCCAAAGCTTTCTTTACGTCTTGCTCATCAAACTTCTTCCCAGTCCAAGTCGCGAGGTTAACAGTATGTGCATCTAATAATGCATATGAGAACCAATCTACTCTTCTGTTTAGCTTTTCCCATATAAACTTTGTTCTTTCCTGAACCTCAGAACCATGTTTCAATTCTGCGCTATACCTCGCGCAATAACCAGTAAAAAAATACGCCATTATTGAACCCAAAGTTATAGCAAAAAAACTAGGCCCGTCTCTATCAGGAAAGAATCTAAAAAAACTCTCAATTTCCTTAAAACATTCCTCTACTCGTCCCAAAAATGACAGCGCTACTACCCTATATCCCATAGCTCTCGCGGTTAAAGTCACAAGTGCACCAATGTCACTCTTAACTTCTATATGAGCTCCAAAATGAGATGTCCCAGCCTTGGATTGAGCTGTTAGTTTTATCCTGATTCTATCAGCCACCCTTACGGGTAATACCCAATTTACTATTTTGAAAATTATGTTTATAATTTTGACTGCTTTTTCTATATTACCGTACTTCTTAGAATATAAAAGATCGTCAACTTGTTTCCTGCAGATCTCTAAACAAAGATGGGGATTGCTTGAATAGCTACTTTCTATAATTCTATCTCTATACTCTATTAAAAGGTTATCTTTATTTGGATATTCAATAGTATCAAGAATATTAACTCCTTGAGAAAGAATTTTATACGCATCTACAAAACTACCCGCTGCAAATGCCTGTTCTCCTGCTGTGAGCAGATACTTCACTGCTTTTTGCTTATCTAAACCCCGGCTAAAGTGATACCCTAACTCACGTGCTATCTCATCAGGATTTTCTGCATGTCGTTGCTCTAAAATAACGCCGGTCTGCTCATGAAATTTCTGTTTTTCTTTCTCAGTTAATTGGCCATATAATGTTTCACGAACTCTATCATGGGTAAAACTATAGTGCTTTTCTTCTGCCTCCATAAATTGTCGCTCAATGAGTTCATCTAAAATATCAAACAGCTCTTCATCTTCCAATCCACTGAGTTCTTTTAAAAAGGATAAATCTAAACCTCTGCCTACAACGGCTATTACGCGAGCTAATTCTAAGGCTTCGGGACTGAGAAGTTTTAAACGGCGAAGTATGGTAGCTTCTATTGAAGTAGGAAGCTCTAATGTGCTTATATCCACTGGTAATATCCAACGACCTCGCTCCAATTGTAATTGTTCTTCTTCAATTAATACTCTCATTGTTTCGCTCACGAAAAAGGGATTCCCCGCAGTGGCAGTATATACAGGACCAGTAAAATCCTCGGTCAATTCTATCCGACCCAACATCCCTTTAATTAAAGATTGAACATTATCCTTGTTCAAAGTTGATAGTTTTATTTGTTGCGTAATTCCTTCTTCTACGGTTTGGAAAATAATACTATTGGGTTCAACCTCATCATCACGGAATGCACCCAGAATCATAATTGGATAATCCTGTAGTTCTCGAATGCAAGAGTTCAGTAATTCCAAAGTGGCAAAATCGGACCAGTGTAAATCTTCTATACAAATAACAATTGGAGTAATTTTCGATACTTCTTTTAACCATGCGGTAACCTGCTCAAATAAACGTACCTTTTCTCCAACCTCTTCTAATTCTGGAGCAGGCACGTAACCTTTTCTCTTTAATTCTGGCATCAACTTAACAAGTACTGAACCATACTTATCTAATACTTCTTTTTTAGTCAATGGCAATAGAGGTCTGAAAGCATTAGCTAAGGGTTGATAAGAAGCCATTCCTTGCTCAAAACACCCACCTTCCATAAAGGGGACTTCCGCTAATTGGACTTTTAATTTAAATTCCTGAATTAAGCGGGTTTTTCCGATTCCAGATGGGGCAGCAACAAAAATGCTTTGTCCTTTGTGTTTTTTAGCTAAGTTGAAGGTATCTTTCAGCTTCTGCATCTCCTTTTCACGGCCGATAAGCTCACTGCAGTTGAGATAGCTTTTTCTTTGTTCAAAGGTCTCTATGGCTATCTTCTCGCCGGTGACCTGAACTAAATCATTAATTAACTCTGCTGTTGTTTGATAGCGTTCATTTTGGTTCTTGGCGAGGAGTTTTAGTATTATTTCTTCTAACTCTTCAAGGGTGTCTTCTCTGATTTGGCGGGGTGGGATAGGAGCTTTTTCAATATGGTGTTTTATAATATCTAATGTTTTCTCACCAACAAATGGGGGTTGGCCGGTTACTAATTCATAAGCCATCACGCCTAATGAATATAAATCGGAGCGAGCATCAATAATACCACCTTGAGCTACCTCAGGGGGCAAATAAATTGCTGTGCCAGTTATTTCTCCACTGCTGGGTAGTCCCATCGGGTCCATCAGACCAAAGTCCATCAGTTTGACATTTCCCTCTGGAGTGATTCTGATATTTGCTGGTTTTATATCTCGATGCACCAGGAGCCGGGAATGAATGAAATTTAATACCTGAGTAGTCTGAATTAGAATTCGATATATTTCCTCAAAATCCAATTGCCTCTCTTTTAAAATATCGCTTAGCTCTTTGCCAGGAACGAACTCCATAGTTATATAATCGTCCCCATTTTCTAACACACCATAATCAAATACATTAACTGTATTGGGGTGTTTCAATTTAACCATAGTTCGGAATTCTTGTTTAAAGCGCAGAGCTGCTTCAGTCGACTCTGTTGATATGATTGATAAACTTACTTCCTTGCTTTGCCTGGTTGGCGTAGTTTCAAGCGCTGTGCCTTTTTGTATCTTAGATTCCTCTGTTTGTTCCTTTTTATAGAATTGTTTAAGGGCTACTTCACGCTGCTCTACTGTGTCATAGACCCGCCAAACTATTCCCATTCCACCTGCGCCAATTTTTTCAATTATTTTATAACGATTTGCTAATAAGTTCTCTACCATCTTAGGATCTCCATTAGACTTTCGACTTTGTCTTAGTAAATAAGGTTATGTTGCGCTAAAAATTTAATTGCTATTTCAGGATTAATATACTTCTCTAAATTTTTACGTATCCTTTTCAATGCAACTTTATATGACTCGTTGTTAAACAACTCATATACTTCTTTTTTAATAATGCTACTTGACAATTGTTTTCCGAATATTACCCGTACGGCACCTTTATCTTTCAGAATAAGTGCATTCAATAAATTCTCAGAACTTACAGGCAGATTCAACATCGGGATGATATTGAATGCCATTTCCATATTTTTTATTTGCGTTCCGTTGGTAATAGCAACAAGGTGTTTTAATCTGTATATTAACTCATTAGGAACATAGGGAGTAACAAAAATATTGTCTGCAGAGTTTGGCTTATTAGTATTTTTGTCCACAATTATCACTTTATATTTATCTCTACTAAATGCGGTTTTTACATACGAAAGCACTTGTTGATTGAAACCACAAGCAGCTTTATCGCCAATAGGAGCAGAAAGACAAACATATACAATCTGATCATCTAAGGAAATATCTATTCCAGACTTTTCTAACCTCTTTTTTATTTCTGATTCTTCTATAGCCTTTTTCTGCTCGTACAGATTTATCGAAAGTGGACCAACGAAATGAGCGTATTCTGGCAAATGACTTGTTCCTTCCAATTCTGGGATTGATGCAATAAGAGTACAAAATGGCGAAAGTGTTATTTCAGGCCAATCTTCGATTGGAGACAAGCCAGTTTTCTCAAAAAGCCAAACAACTTTTCTTGCTAGTCTAGATGATATTTGGCTAATTTCTTGAACCCAATCACTCAAACTAACACGAATTAATATCGAATTAAGAATACTCCGCAGCTTACTAAAATAAAAGGCATGAGATGCTAATGCAACCCATGGAATATTTTTAATATGTGCAGAAAAACGCGGCGTTAGCCTAAAATCGTTAATAATCAAATTGGGCTTAACACGCTCAATTATCTGTAACTCATCATTCAAGGACTGCTGTACATGGGAACGCTCGGTAATAATCTCTCCAATTTCTGCTATCGATGTTGCTCTCCAACTGTCATCTTTTGTTTCATATAGCTGTTTAAAATTATATTGTCTTATTAAATCAAGGATCTTCTCGCTACCAGCAAAGGCAATATTATAACCTTTCTCTTGAAGTGCTTTCCCTAAGCACACACATCTCATTGCATGCCCTAAACCACAAGCTGCAGGCATCATAAGGACTGATTTCTTCTCCTTTATCATTATTATAATTTCCTTCTCTTTATCAATAAATTACATAATATTACTCACGAATAACCGTTCCACAGAACTTACCCAAATATCCCAGGGGAATATTTAGTGTCTGTTTCTTGCTGAAAATAAGACAAACGTTATTATAAAGATTATCAACGCAAAGATACCCGGGACATAGAACTCTTTCCATCGCAGGTCCTCGTTAAACCAGGCGCGTTCACGCAGATCTACCCACCCAACCTTATTACTGCTCCCCAGCAGGGCCTGGATTTTGCCTCGGGATAATTTTTGATTACACCTCTGGATAATAAATTCAATATGATAAAGGCGGTGCTGGAATCTGATCCGACCACTATGATCTGCATCTTTGCGGTCTTGCCTTTTCCTAAATCTCGCCCAAAACCACGGTCAAAGCGGATAACTGTATTGACAATGCCTTTATCTATAAGCCTATTCTGTTCCTGGTTGGTATGGATAAGCATTGCTATTTTATTCACAAATCTTCTTGAAAACAGTCACGGAATCTTTTTTATCAATTACAATATATCGATTTTTCATTTCATTTCTAATTTGTTTGCATAGTAAACTCGGTCCCCACGTTCCTTTTTTAATACCTTTTTTGCTACAGTTTTTCAAAGGATGATTAGAATCATGAAAAATGATAATTCCACCTTTAACTAAGAATCTTTCCCATTCAATGAAATCTCGTAATACCTCAAAATATTCATGATTTCCATCGAGAAAAAGAAAATCGATTTTATTCTTCCATTTCCTAGCAACATTATATGAATAATCTTTAATAATTTTAATTTTGTTAATATCTCCAAATGTACGTACCATGAATTTTGCGAGCTCCGGAACTCCTTCACAATCTGGCAGCGAAGTATCATGGATAGAAAAATCAGCCGTAACATTAAAGAGGACAGCAATAAGTGAAACCACGGAATAAATGGTATAGATAAAAGAGTCAATCGTGACTAACTTGACCTTACCTCTTAATACCGAGGATATATATGCAGTGCTACCTCCATATAAAGTTCCTATCTCTACTGCCATAATCCTTGTCTGACTTGCATATTTTTTTAGAATTTTAATCTCCGCATCAGTCATCAAACAAATAGGTTCTTTAGTCTGTAAAACTCTTTTTTTAATTTCTTGTGGAGTAGACATTGCTGTCCTTACAATTTCTGCAATGGGCTTTTTTCTCTGCTGAAATAATTTCACTAATTCTTGTGGACTGCAATTTAAAATCTTTGAATATTCTCTTTTAATTTTTTTCTTCAAATTATCCATAACTATACCAACTTAGCTCGCTATCGCTATAATTTCCCGTATGGGCTCTTGAAGTGCTTTTCCTAAACATATGCATCTCATTGCATGCCCTAAACCACAAGCTGCAGGCATCATAAGGACTGATTTCTTCTTCTCTATCATTATTATAATTTTCTTTTCTTTATCAGTAGATTAGATTACTTACCAATAAACATCTTTAAATTTAAACCGTTTCAGTGATCTGAGAAATGCAGAGCGAAGCATATCGCTCATTAGAGCCTTCTTTACCGGCGGCAGTTTAAGAAAACCTCCAATGATAGCTCTCATAATTTATTGGGTGATGTTTTCAGGGTTGTCAAATAGTTGATATTGTAACGTTCCTCTTTCAAGACTTTGCAGCATCAATCTCTCATATATTGTTGCAGGATGTATAACTCGCTGCTTCCGTTTTACCATCTTAATTGCTCCTGCCGGGCATTTCGCTGCACATATGCCGCAACCAATGCATCGAGATTCATCAATTTTAGGCTTTGTTTTCTTATTTGATGTTGGACTTTCAACAGTAACTCTCTCTATACAATCAACCGGACAAACTTCGTAACAACGGTCGTAATTTCTACACTTACTTTCGTCAACCTCGGCAATATAGGTTGAACTAACTACTGAATTAGGATAACCGTGCTTGTTTACCCCACAAAGCAAATTGCAGCAACATTTACAGCAGTGACACATAAAAGAGACGTCTTTCTGGACATTGTCAACATTGACAACAAGCCCAAGCTCCTTGAATTTGGCAAGGTTTTCCAACGCCTCGGATTTAGAAATTTCCTTTGCAAAGCCGTGTCTAATAGTATAATAAGCTCCGCCTCCAATGCTGGTACAGGTCTCCAGGGGAGTGTCACATGTCTTTTTTCCTATATTTTTCCTTCTCACGGCGACAGGAACATAGCCCAACGGCAAATTTGTTGGATTGTTTGATAATAGCTGTTGCTTTTTCATAGTCCAAGATTTCCACGCCATCTGCAGCCTTTATTGTTTCTTCATGGGGAAGCGTCCTCATAAAAGAAACTTGTTCACCCTTACCAAAATTCGCTGTGAAGAATGAGTTGTCCCCAAAATATTCATGAAGATATTCATAAAGAAGCCTTGACAACTTCTTGATATCTAACTTCTTTTCACTTACCATCATACTGACATCAAACATTCCAATATATATTGGGCTAGGTTGATAATAATAGCTCTCCTTCACGTAAAAATCTGTAACCAGAGCCTTTTCACACAGACTTTCGAGAATCTTACGCAATTTGGACTTTTCACATCGCGTAATTTTTGCCACTCTATCCAGGCTGGAGACTCTATAAGGCATTTTAATTAAAATATCCGCTTCCTCTATGGAACAAAGTTCCCTCAAGATACAGTAAAATGTTTCATTATACGGAGCCCTCACCGATAAATTATCTAACTTTTTCCCAAGCTTTTTATAAATATCCTTAGAAACAATGTGCTCCATCATCGTACACCCCCTATGTTACAAAACAGCTTTTGGTGAACTGCTACAACATTGAACCATTATCATATCCTTTAATATCCTTTATTGATATGCCGATTCTTTTGAGAAGCTTATTGGCACAACTGTAAATTAATCCGTAATCTTTTTAATTGTATACTCTAATTGGCCCAATCCTATTTCTTGGGCATACTCTAATTGCCTCTTCCAATCGCATTGTGGATGGAGTTCTTTCCAGATATCTTTCCCTGCTCGCTCAAGAACTAAATCGTTGGTAGCCTTGTCTAAAGCAACAGGGTCTATCGAAGCCAAAATCCCTACGTCGGGGACGACAGTTGGATTTTCGCATTGCATACAATCACAGTATTTTGTTATTGTATAGACACAATTAATAAAGTAAGTTCTGTTTAGATGTTTCAGTATCCCAAATGCATATTCCATCATTTTTTCCTCAAAAGCTACAATACCCTCCCCCCATTTAAAAATTACCGCCAAATTCGGACACGCTACAACACACTCTCCACACCCAATACAAGCAGTCTGTTCAATAACAGCTTTCTTATTATGCTCTTTTATGGCGTTAACCGGACATTTCTTAATACATTTCTGGCAAAAACAACATCTCTCTTCCACAACATAAGGTCTTACATTCATATGCTGTTGGACTTTTCCCACACGATTTGCCAGTCCCATTGCAATATTTTTTAAAGTGCCACCGAAACCAACAAGATCATGACCTTTGAAATGCGCAAGACTTACAAGTCCCTGAACCTGCAAAATCCCTGCAGCAATTTGTACCTCCTTAAAATGTTTTTTATTCACTTGAACCGATGCTGAGTTCTCACCATAAACCCCGTCGACAATGATTACAGGTGCTCCAACTTGAGAACAGTCAAATCCATGCCGCGAGGCAAGTCCAAGGTAATCTATAGCATCTCTTCTTTTCCCTATATAGACACAGCTGGTTTCCGCCAGGAAAGGGCGTGCTTTTTGTGCTTTAATCTTGTCGACAAGTACTTTTACTACAGAGGGCTTAATGTATCCGTGAGTATTTTCCTCTCCAAAGTGCATCTTGATTGCTATGATTTCTTTTTCTTGCAAACACATTCTTTGCTGGAAATCACTTTTCTGAAGTAAAATACTAAATTTACTTTTTACTTCTTTAATATTCTGCCCGTCTTCTATCGGAACCATCCATACAACACTTGGTGCTCCCATACAGTCTCCTTCTGCCTGGTCTTAAATATTTACTTTCGTAATCTCTCTGCACCTAATTTATCTTTAGATTTAACATTAAAGAATTTTCTATCAATAATTTTAGAATAAAATTTAATACTTAAATACGTTAAATTAAACTCGTCATATAATTGTTTCAAAAGCTCTAATGTCTCTTCCTGGGATAATCCTTCAGAAACTTTGTAGTTAAAATCCACTTTAAGATCCTCTCCTCGATCTATAGGCACTATTCTATATTTTGCTGGGTCCTTCATTATCGGAGTATTTAGCTGTAAATAAAAAGGGTCCAAGGAAATTTCCCCTGTTAAATATTGCCAATTCTCTATAATAAATTTGCGTGTTTCTAAAGCCTCTTCTCTTGTCTCGGTAGGAAATCCTATTATACAAAATATATTAGCAATAATATTTGTTTCTTTAAAATTTTTCAAAATTTTCTTCACATCATCGATATCAACATTCTTATTCATTAACTTGTTGATCCTTGGGCTTGCTGACTCTAAGCCAAAATATCCACCAACAAATCCAGCCTTGGCTAATTTTTGACAAAATTCCAATGACGTAAACTCTTTTTCTGCTCTGATAAAACCCCAGAAATAAATATCTATTTTTTCTTCCATAATTCTTTCAGCAAGTTTCTCAAGCCTTTTTGCAGAGATGCTGGTATCAGTAAAACAAAAAAGTAATGGCTTATATTTCTTATTAAGTTTCACAATGTCATCGATAACTAAATCAAGAGAGCGTTCTCGGTAACATGCTGATTGTTTAGTTATCTCACTCGTTAGTATAAAAGGATAATGACAAAACACGCATTTTCCATAAGGACACCCCACTGAGGTTTCCAGCGGTATATATGGATACAGCCGTTTTTCTGTGAACTCCGGTGTTACAGCATCATCTATTGAAAAATCTTTTTTAACCTTGCTTAACTTTATTTCTCCTTCATTTTCATAGATTAAATTTGGAACATCTTCAAGTTTTCTCTTTCCATTCCTATCTAAGCTCTTAGTAAGCTCATCTAATGTACACTCTCCACTTCCAATGGTTACACTATCAAATAAATTCCACAATTTACTTTTCTTCAACAAAAATTTGCTTACATCTGTAACTGTGGCACCACCAATAGTAATATGTGCTGAGAGGCCACTCTGTTTAATCAAATTCATAAGGGTAAAACCAGGGATGAATTGGCTAAAGTGGCACATAGAAATTCCAATAAGACCGGGGTTTTCTGCTAACAACCAAGGTAAAATCTCTCTTTGATAGTAATCAATTAAAAAATTCTCTTCCTTATCATTGATTGCCAGCATGATATCCTCGATAACCTGAGGATTATATCGCATAGATATCCCCATTGTTAAACTAAATGTCGTTGGATAATATGCGAGAGAAATAAGCCAGGCACCGAACCCTAATCTTTCAAAATAATTCCTGAATTTTTCTTTTCCCAGCGTTGTGAAACGCTTCTCCATTGACTCTTGGGTGTCGTGGATTAATGCTATTATCTTTTCTTCATTTTCCAGCATCCATTCAAACCGGTCATTTATTTCTGCTTTGGGTTCTCCTAAAGAACATATGTTTGAAAAATATGTCATCTTTTTCTCAATCTCCTGCTTATGACCATGACAAGTCGCTACTAAAGAAGATTTCTTTCCTTTTATCTTCTCAAAAGTCTTTCGCATTTCTTCAGGAGAAAAGAGAAAATTGTAGATTTCTCTATCGATAATCTTTCCATGTACTGTATGTCCTTTAGACTTCAAATAAGCAGTAAGTCTCGGTACAGCCAAGGTTTGGTACAGATAAAAATGGGAAGGGCTAATAAGAATCGTTTTCATAAAAAACTTCCTTTTTATCTGAAAAATAATCTATGTTTTTTATCTGCGTAAATCTATGGCTTTAACCCTGTGAATCTGAGGCTCAAAAGATCTCTCTATTCTTCCTCACCCACTCAACTATCCGCCTCATCCCATCTACAGGCTTGACCTTCGGTTCCCAATTTAACTTTTGCTTTACTTTCCTGATGTCCGAGATATAGACTTTCTGGTCGCTTGGCCTCCAGTCACTAAAGCTGATTTTGCTCTTCTTTCCCGTAACCTTTTCGAGCTCTTGCAAAAATTCCAATAAAGAGATTGTATTTGCTGAACCCCCACCGATATTAAATACCTCATGCCTTGAGTTGCCCTTTATAAATTTATCGAATGCCTCTATCAGATCCGTCACGTACAATAGGTCCCTCACCTGCTTCCCGTTGCCATAGATAGTTATTGGCTTATTTATCAAGTTAGCAATAACGAACCAGGCCACCCAGCCCTGGTCCTCAAAACCAAATTGCCTTACTCCGTATATGCAGGACATACGAAATATTCCTGTCTTTATCCCATATATACGCCCATATTCTTGAGTGTATAAATCACCAACCAACTTTGAAACCCCATAGGGTGTATGTCCGGTGAGATCTGTGGACATCTTCTCCGAAACCCCATCTACCCCGTTATAAATGTATCTGGTCTCCTTTTCAATCAGAGGAATCCTATCCACATTTTCGCCGTAAACTTTGTTCGTCGAAGTATAAATAAAAACTGCTTCCTTGCACCTTTGTCTTATACATTCTAACACATTAAGCGTGCCAAGGGCATTGATGTCGAAATCTTCTTTGGGCATACGCACTGATGAAGGTACACCTGGCTGCGCCGCAGTATGAATCACAACATCACTACCATCGCCAATTGCCTTCAAGGTGTCTTCTTCGCTGCGCACATCCCCTTTTATCCTTTTTATATTTTTATATTTCGCTAAATAGTTCCAGTTATACTCTACGCTTTTCTTGTCGTAACCAAATAGGCTGGAGCGCATAAGGTTATCTAAAACTATAACCTCCTCTCCTCTTTTAGCAAAATATTCTGCCGCATGAGAACCAACCAGCCCTGCCCCACCAGTAATAACAATTTTCATCCTTTTCTCCTTTTAGTCGTAACCCTGCCAAACTCTCCCCATTCGCTTTCGGCAAGTTTGTCGATTATCTTGTAACGATCTGCTAATAGAGTTTCTGTCATTTTTTGCTACCTTTCTTAGGACTAATTTTAAAGGCTTGAAAAAATCTTTTCTCAGACTCTTTCTCTGACTTTATGCCAGACACATCAGGCCTCAGAGGCATTGCTATTTTAGTAAAGGTCCTGAGTATGGAACTCCGAGATGGTTTCCTTCCTCCAGAAAATCTTATTTCTCGGACTATTTTATCAATGAAGCTAATCTGTTTCCTGTTCAAGCCTATATTTGCCACAAGGGAATTTTTATTCTGATTTCTCATTTGTCAAATCCTGTGTGCTCCTGTTCATTCTTTTGAATATTCTTCTTTCCAACTCTACCTCACTTTTAATATTTTTGAAGTTTACATTCAGTCTTATAAAGGCGTTAATTAAGCTTCGAATAATATATGACTTAGGAAGTTTATAACCCCCACTAAGCTTCATTGAAATACCCAGGTTATGAAGCCAATCATCCGTCTTTTTATCCAGAGAAAGGGGGACACGAAATAGGTTTTTTTCTACATCAGATCTAAATCTTTTTTTCATTTATAATTCCTCTTAGCAATAATAAAAACCCTGTTAACTCTATTCGTCCTTGAAAACACTTTCATCGTAGTCAGCAGGATATTCATGTTTTCCCTCTGTCAATTTCAGTATTTTGCTTCTAAAGTTCTCATCATTCATTGGGCAATCGATCATATTTTTTCTTTCTATCATTTGGTCTATCCTTTTAAAATAAGAACTTTTCCACATTCTATCAGTTATATTTTTAAGGCGCTCTTCTCTCACATTACCAAATCTAATGGGACTATAGCAACAAGGTTGTACATCTCCATAAGCAGTAATAGCAACAACCCATCGCGCACTACTTGCACAAACAAAGGGAACTGTACCATCACACAGCCCTTCCCAAAAAACAAAATCGGGTTTTAATAACGACCATAATTCTTCTATTTCTTCTTTCGAAAGTCTAATCTCTTCTTTTTTGTACCATCTTCCAACCATCAGAGGAGTAAGGAGTCTTATCTTGGACACACCTAAATCCTTCCCTAATTGAATGACTTTCTTAGTATCTCCACTCTTAAGACTTTGTTTTGTAACCACAGTTGATATTCTTACCTGAATGTCCATTTCGGCACAGTTCTTAATTGCCTGTACAGCACTCTTCCATGAACCCTTCATCCCTCGAAACCGATCATGAACTTCCGGATTAATACTATCCAAACTGACTACAACAAAAGTTATGCCAGCATCCTTTATTGCTTTAACAAAATCCTTATCAACCAATTTTAACCCATTCGTATCAAAACGAGTGTAAAGGCCTTTCTTAGTTGAGTATCGAATAAGTTCTAAAAGATCTTTATGTAATGTTGGCTCTCCTCCAAAAAAATATGCCATATTCAGACCGCACTCTTGTAATTGATCGAGTATAAGATTCTTAACTTCAATAGTTGTCAATTTTATTACATTTTTTTTCCGAAATAATCCAACTCCACAATGTTTGCAACGACATTGACATTGATAGGTCAAAGTGATAAAAGCAGGCTTATAGACAAGATTTGCCTCCTGCTTTAAATACTCTTTAAACCCTTGATAACCTTCAAAATTTTTAGGTTTAATATTCATCTCTTTTTTTCTCCGCATTTTTTTATAACATCTTAAATAAGTCAGTCAACCGCCATAAATTTAATAAAAAACCGAACTACTCTCTTCCAAAAAGCAGTTCGGTTAATAAGTTAATTAAAGACTTCTCTGCTATTTTTATAATTGGTTTCGGTAGCCCGGCCGTCATTCTCACTTTTTCCTTGCTGACCCGTAACTTTGCCGCGTCCAGTAAAGTCCACCAAACTAACTACGGAATCGCGCCCCGGGGCATCCTAAATAATGGTTTACCGGGGGCCCCTACCTTTCGGCAGGTTTGCCTTTTTCGTCCCAATTTTCTAATTTAAAGTATATCACAAAAGTTACATTTTGTCAAATGTCTTTTTATGCTTTTCAAAATTCTTACTTAGGAATATTAAACAAAAAGGGAATAATACCCGGTCCGAGCTTGTTTCATCATACAGCTAA
>Ga0209991_10000072_pt1 | contig 42735 bp, 91 predicted proteins | sample ChitaG_FD_183167 | JGI IMG/M metagenome (GOLD analysis project Ga0209991, IMG submission 183167) | Deep subsurface microbial communities from South Pacific Ocean to uncover new lineages of life (NeLLi) - Chile_00310 metaG (SPAdes)... | ecosystem: Environmental > Aquatic > Marine > Oceanic >... | reverse complement strand
TTAATCGGTTTATTTTTGTCATCTAGAATATCTGTTCCATCTGAATATTGTAATTCTTTATCTACAAAACCAGAGCAACTTCCACCCTTAGGAATCCATCCCAATTCTGTTTTTTTATCTTTGGCATTAGCAGTCCAGAATGTTAAGTTAGCTTCTTCATCAGAAATCTTTGTAGGTGTCCACTCTTCTCCTGTTGTTATTACTTTAAAGTTAGTCTCTCCTAATTCAGCCGAAACTCCAGCCATTAAAAGAATACTCAAAAGAAAATATATTTTTATGCCCATATTTGTATCACTCCAGGGTCACTTATTTTTATATATGGTTGTTCTCCATTAAATTTGTAACTGTCTCCTACCGTTATATTTTGAGTAACATTAAGATCTGCTTGTATTTCTAGGTCTCCAGTTATTGGTGAGTTTTCTGCGTCTAATCTTAGATATGTTTCGTTACCTTGTTTGAAAAAATTGGTTTCATTAAAACTTAACTCGCTACCGTCGAAAGATAGCCATGATGTTGAGAGTGCTTCTATTGTCCAGTTGAATTTACCTAGGAACCAAGGAGCTGTAATACTCCCAGTCATTGTACATCCAGTTAAATCACACCATCGAGAACTTACCCAGCTTTCTATTAAATTAAGTACTCCTCCTTGATTTGAGAATTGTGTCGCATTAACCGTACTTAGCGAACCGATATCTGTTATCCAATTTTCTGTTGAATTAGATGTTGCTTCGGAAGAATTAAAAATTTCTTCAGGTATAAAAACACTCACCCCAGTTTGTCCAGTACCATCCCCAAATCCTACCATAACATCTTGAGACGGAGTAGGAAATAAGTCTGCTGATATTATCGGTAACATACACATTACAATTACTAGAAATAAATTAAGCCTCATGTTATTTTATTATAAAATACATTTAAATACATTTTCAAAGAATTATTAGTTAAGAAATATAAAGTATTTATTTGTTTTTTCTCTTAAAAATAACAACCACATTTTATTTACTAACCCTAGGTATAACAGTATTTACTATAGCTTCCATTTGATTACGTTCTCTTACAGATAAATTTTTACGTTTTAATTGAACCTTAGCTCTAGTTCTTGCTAAAACTAATGCTCTATTCTCCTTTAATGTTATACCGTTTTTTCTAAGTTTATTTATACTTTTTCTAAATTGCCCTGGTGTTCTTATGGATATTTTTTTAGCTAATGCTTTATCTTTTGGTGGAAAAAATATTGATTTTTTTATTTTTACCATTATATTTTTGTAACCCTTCTAGCTTGAGCCATTGGGTCAAACTTAAATTTACTTTTTGATTTTAATTTAATTCCACCTTCAATTTTAATATTACCTCTAGTTGATGGATGCGTTTTTTCTAAATGTCTTTTAAATCTTAATGCCTTAGGTCTATCTTTAAATTTTATTTCTATTTCGGTTGTCATTAGAAGTCTAGATTAGAAAACACATCAAAGCCTTTTCTTTCTTTAATTTTAGATAATTTTTGTCCAGTCTTAATTTTCTTAATTTTCTTAGCACCTTTTCTTAATGCGGCTTCATCTCTTAACTGCTGTTCTTTTATTCTCTTAAATTGTCTAATTGCTGCTGAACCTACTTTTTTACTAAGAACTGCAAATCCCTTACCAGTCCTTTTTGCAAGTCTTATGTTTTTAGATGTAGATGGGCTTCTTTGTAATATTTTTATTTCTTTCTGAAGTTCTATTTTCTCTAATTTAATTTTTTGTTTATTTTGTAAATCTAATTTCTGTTTAAGAATTCTTTTCTTCTGTCCTTGTAGTTGTTCTATTGTTACCATGTTTATTTATATTTATTATTATTTAAATACATTTTGTTTCTCCGAAGAGATGCTAGTAAAAAATTAAACTAGCTAAATAATTATTTTTTTGTTTTGTTTTTAAGGTTTATCTTCTCTTCCTCCAAAAACGAATGATGTTACCAGTATTCCAATAACTAATCCAAGGAAAACAATAGTTCCAACAAGACCAATTAGAGCAGGATAATTTCCGAACTGTGTAATCATCTCATCAGTAGCGTCACATGCAGATCCACCATTAGTATATGTATAAGATACCAAAAGCGATTCTCCATCAAATTCAGCGTCATCTAATATCATATTTCCATCAGATACTATTGTATAATTTCCAGCGGCAACTAATACTCCTCCAGTTCCATTATAAACCTCTCCACCAGCAATATTATCCTGAAAATTACATGTAGCTGCACCAGCTAGTGAAACATTAGATATTTGATTGGCTACAACTGTTTCATTACTAATTGATTGAGAAGTATTAACAAATGTGTTACCCATAATATCAAATAGTAAAATTCCAACTATTACTAGAACTGCTATAAGCACAACTACCAAAACGGCAGAAAACGCCTCATTCAACTGGATTCCTTTTTTCTTTGTAATCATATTTTTATTTTTACCTCCTTGTACTAAATAATTTTTAGTATGAGTATAAATCAGAATAGTCTTTGATATTATCGCATCACTATTCCTGTATCCATCGGCTCATCACCGTTCTGTTGAAAGGCTAGGATATTAAGTAGCCCCAATACTATTAAGGATTACAGTTTAAACTGCGGATCCTCTTCCTCCGAAAACGAAAGATGCTACAAGAACACCAATAACCAATCCAAGGAAAACAATAGTTCCGACAAGACCAATCAAAGCTGGATAATTAGCGAATTGCGTAATCATCTCATCAGTAGCATTAGATGCTGCTGAGTTATCTGTAAAGCTGTCCCCTAGTGCGTCGAATAGGAAGATAGCAATAATGACTAGAACTGCGATAAGGACTACAGCTAAAACAGCACCAAATGCTTGATTTAATTGGATCCCACGTTTAATAGTTACCATATAAATATACCTCCTTGTAATAAATAAGTTTCATATAAATCTAATAAAATTAATACCTAATTACATTAATATAACAAATACCCTATTTTACCCTATTTTACCCTAAATTAAACAAGTCTATTTTCTTTAATCTTTTTCGCTAACATCTCTGAAGCTTCCCATTCACTAGAGTCACATACCCCAAGTGTAACATCCATTATGTTTTTCCTTTGCTTTTCTATAACATCTTTAAATAATGGGCCTACATTAATTCTATATACTTTTCTTCTTTTACTTTTTTCTTCTACCATCACAACCTACTATTAGACAATTTAAACCATATCAAACCAAAGCCTAACATTATTATGAAGAAGTATATATATGCAGGTTGTACAAATCCTAACAATCCAAGTATAATAGATAAAATAGAACATGTAAAGTTAGCCCAAATCCATCCTCTAGAAACCTCCCTACCCTCAGAGATTGAACCTATAAATGTAATAGACCAAATTACTAATAATATAATAGGAAAAAATATTCCTCCTGTTGCTGTTCCATTAACCCAGCTAAAAATACTTTCTATGTCTTCCATATTAGTTGCGTTAGGTACTGGGAATGTTGCCATTATTTTTTATGTTTTGTTTGTTTAATTACATTTATATTATTTTTCATGTGTTGCACATTGTGGCAGTATGAACAAAGTGTATTAACTAACATAGGTTTATCATATCTCCAATGATGTTTTTGTAAGTTATTTTTAGTTTTACAAATATCGCATTCTTTACCTAGTGGTATTTTTCTTGCTAATTCTCTTACTCTTAATTTTATTTTACATTTAGGACTCTTTCTTCTTTCCTTATCTTTATCATAAACTTTTTGTCTATTGTCGTCTCTCCATTTATTATTATATTTTTGGACCTTATGTTTATATTCTTCGTCAACATATCTTTTTTTATGATTAATGCTCATATTATTTTTATGATGAATCTTTTGGCATGAATCACATCTAATTTTTCTAATATTTTTATACTCATAATTTTTATTACAATCAATACATTTTCTATTACAAACTTCCACAGGTTTTCTATTCTTTGGATATTTTATGTGTGCCATTTTATACTCTATTACGACCCACAGCATTTATGAGAGTAAAGATTAGTATAATAGTCAAAATAGCCAATCCAATTATCAAAAACTGATTTAAAACTATTGAATCTATAAATGGAAAATCACTAGTTAAACTAGTATACATATTACCAAATAAATCAAGAGTACCAAATGTTAGTTGCATAACCGTAAAGAACGATCCAAACGTAACATCGAATGCACCCCTAAATGATAATCCCTCTCCACTTAGTGATGTATTACGCATAGTATCAATATCATCCGCTTGAGCTGTTAATTTATCATAATTAGATGCAAAAGATTCGCTAATTATATTTGGACTATCTGGATAGTTGTTTTGTATATCAGCAATTCCAATAACAAAGAAAACAATTACTGCAGTAAATAACAATCCGGATATTAAAAAATCTTGCGTAGAGAATCCACCTTTCTTATTCATCATCTTTCTAGTACCACCAATATTATTATAGATATTGCAATCATGGCAGATATAAAACCATACCCGAATGATATTAATCCAATCAAATTAACCATAATCATTGCCAAATTAACCAATATTATTCCAGCTACCTCATTAAACTTAAATGCAAATACAGAAATTAATATAATAAACCACCCTAAAAATAACCCTAACCTTCCTGATATTGTACTAAAATCTTCAATAGCAAATGATTTCTGTTGTTCTAAGAATGGATCAGAATCTCTAGTTATTATACCTCTCATAATATATCTTCCAGTAGAATTTCCAGTTAAATTACAAGTTATTATAGCTGAAGATTCAATAGAAGTTTCACTGCATATTATTGTATTTTGTAATCCAGAAGCATTAACTTTTTCAACTACTAATCTTCCTAACGAAAAATCTTCAGAAGTATCTGCATATGAAAATGATACTATATTAGAAGTTTTATCAAAATCTATACTTGAAGTTAAATCATCTACCTCTTCAAATGGTTCCCATGCAGCACCCTCATCTTCACCTATTGTAAATGTTAAAGTAAATGGAACAGATTCTCCAACTATCTTTTGTTTGTTTGTAGTTAGAACTGTTGATCCATTTTGCTTGAGAATAAATCTATACTCTACTGTTTCTGTTTGAAAAAATCCAAGGGTTCTCCCATTGTCATCAGTTTCCGAAACTTGAACCACTTTAAAAACTCCTTCACCAGGATAAAATCTTTCTGTAAATATTAACACATTGGCTACAGGTAAAATATCCCTATCTTGAACTTTTAATATAAAACTTGTTGAATCCTCTGCTAGCAATAATCCTAATCTTATATCTTGACTTATATTATTTATTTGATCATTTTGAAAGAAATAATTTCTATTTGTATAATTTGTTCCTGAGGCTTCGTCATATTCAATTGTTCCGTCTAAAAATAATGTTTCTGCTACAGGTGTTAAGCATAACTGTAATGATGATATAGACAATTCTGATATAGAATTATTTCTTTTTACTCTACCTGTGCCTAACCAAAACTCGAAACTACCATCGAATATAAATGGATCTACTAATTCCTGAGTCTGTTCATCAAATGAAGTAAAGTTTAATGTCTCAACTGTATATGTACCATCACATTTTTCTAAATTTAACCTAGTTACATTTTGATTATTTTCTGTTAAGTTTGTAGAAAAGGAATTGGTCCCATCAAAAATAGATATTTCCCAAAAGAAAGATTTATTTTCATTTTCTCCAGTAGTTACCAAAGGAATATCTATGGCAGTACTTATTTGACATAATCCAGTGGAGCATATTGTGTCTGATGTAAATCTAGTGCCATTATAATTAAGTATAGCATCCACAGATAATACAGAAGGTAATGTTGATATATTTATAAAAAACTCTTGCCTAGATGTTTCAAAAACATTAGTATTGAACTCTTCATCATCAATAGAGAATGGGACCCACAAAAATGTATTATTAAATTCTGAAAAATTTGATGATAAAAATCCTGTTGCATTTTCAGAAGAACCTAAAACATTCCATTCGTAATTACCAAATGTTAAATTAGTAATTACAAAACTTGTAGTATTGGATTCATCACCTAAAATTATATTCGTATCTGTAGTAAAAATATTACCATCAGAATCCCATATAAATAAAGTTCCATTAGTTAAATTAAAATCATCTCCAGGGGTTAGTGTTGCATTAAAAGTAATATCACCAGATATAGTAACGCCATCAGTTGGAGAATTTAATGTTACAGATAATTGACTTACGATAAATGGATAAGTTAGTCCCCCTCCTGAATTATATAATTCGCTAACCTCAGAAGAACTTAATGTTCTATTCCATATTCCAATTTCATCTATAACACCATCATAATAATTATCTGAAAGTGATGGATCCCATCCAATATATAAATCATTACTTGACGCAGAAATAGTTGTGCTTCCACTAAATGGTGTGCTATCGTTAATATAAATTTTAGCAGTTCCACCCTCAAATGTAACAACTATATGGTTCCACTCTCCAATAACTATCTCATCTGTAGATACAACTAACGATCCACCATTACCCCAAAATTGAATGTTATTACCAGTTCCACTTCCCCCAGCTGTTGCTTCTATTATCTGGTATCCGTTAGAGCCATCATCATTACTAAATATCCTTTGCCCATTTACCCATTCATCAGGCTTGATCCAAAAAGATATGGAAAAATCATCAGAAGTTGTGAAATCAAAATCATTCCCATCATTTAAATCTATTATATCACTAGAACCATCTAAATGCAAAGCCTTACCGATTATTCCAGTAACACTTATATCCTGTGTATTATCTCCCCCTTCAAGAGTACCATCATTATTATTAATAATATCAATTACATTTGTTGTAGCTAAATCATCGTTCATTTGGTAATATGAAGGTAATCCATCGGTTAAAGTTGCACTAGAAAAACTAAGCATGAACATACCAATTAATAAAATAAAAAATAACTTTTTCATAATTGACCCTGTACACTCCTCCCAAAGCTTGAGAATTTAGAAAAAACTATAATCATACTTAAAGCACCTACAGCAACCAATATGGTAATAATATTACTCATAACTAAATTAATTAATGCTTGACTTGCCAACTGTTCTGCGAATATAGGATTATTTATTAAATCATTATATGCATTACCTAAGAATGTTCCTATAAAGATTGTAAGTCCCAATATAAAAATATATAGAAACATGAATACTGGATGTGTTCTTACTAAAAATGATGTTAACAGTGTACTAATAATAAATCCAACAAATAATAAAAAATATCCCCTTTGTATACCAAGAATTCCAAAGTCGTCTAATTGGTCTATGGCATTAGATCCTTCTATTGTATTATTTAAACCACCAATCCTCAACCCTTCAGATATTTCAGTAACAGCAAAAGAGAAAACAAACAACACTATGGCAAATGTGAAAGTTAATATTAAAAATATAAGCATGTCTGTTACGTCGCCTTTTTTATCTTTTGATATTTTTCTTAACATTTCTCATTGGTTTTTTATTTAATTTTATATCAAAGTTTACCCCACTTTTTAATATCATTCTACTAAATTCTCTTTGGCCCAATTTACTTACTCCTAACCTTTCCATTGTTCTTTTTCTAGCAGGTTCAAATAATTTATCGAAAAAATCTACATCCACTGACATGAAAGTTGTTTTACGTCTTGTAGCCATACTTATTATATTCTATACCTTTTTATATACATTTTGTTATAATACATTGCCTATCCAAAGTCCTAATATTACTATAAATGAAATAAGGCACCAACCTATTATTAAATTATAATCTATTATTATACCCCTATTTTTTGTCCAATAAACAGGAGCAAATTGTATTAGACTAAATGGATGTCTTACTATAAATTTCATAAGTTGCCATGTATTAATTTGATTTTGTGTAGTTAAATCATGCATCAAATCCTGTCTATTAAATCTTTGATTATTAGTATGTCTAGCTTCGTGTTCTATAAGTGCTTTATGTAATTTTGGATAATTTTTAAGGTGTTTATTTAATTCTATAACATCATCATCAAATCTATCTGCTATTCCGTAATTCCTATATATTATCTTAAATTGTTTATCCATATTACTTCACACTGAATTCATCTTTCATTCCCCTTAATCTCCAATAAAAATTTAATGCTACAACTATGATGTATGTTATTAATCCAATCGCACCAGCAACCATAAGAATCATAAATAATACATAAATGGTTGAGTAGTTATTTGTTATATCTGAAAATGTTCCTAGTGATAGTTCTAATATATTTAATATCAAACCCAAACTAAAAACCATTATTAAAGTAGAAAATGATACTAGAGATAAACTAACAGTTGTATTTGTAGACTTTATACCCATAAAACCTATGCAGCATGACATAACAATTAAAAAGAATATTGAACCAAGTAATATTAATCCCTGCCCCTCATCTATTGGTTCAGATCCATTAGGAGTTACTTTATAAAAAAATGTATTACTACCAGACAAAGAGGAGTTAGAACAATCAATAGTAGATTCATAAATTCCATTTGAGCTTTGGTTTTCTTCAGTCATAGTAAAATTTCTATACACACTATCTCCTAACATTTCTACATTATCTATTATTATATTTTGTAATGGAGAAAGTACTGTTAAGTTACATTCATAAGAACTATCACATATTACTCCATTAACCCTACATTTTTCATAAATAGTTAAGTTGGTATCTTTAGGATGATAAAATCTTATATCTTCTTGTTGGGCGTAAACTGTTGATAAGCTAAAGATAATTATTAGAGATAAAAATAAAACATTCTTAATAACCATAACCATTATATCACATACCTTTTTATATACATTTTGTTATCCACAAACCGTAGATAATTTAGTCCACAATATAGCAAAACCAATGAAACAACATACAACTACTATACCTATTGAGATTGGTGCCTGATATTGTCTAAGTAGGCTTTGTATAGTATAAGCATTTTTAGCAGCCTCTTCCCATGCAACTCTCCATGCTTTATTTTCTCCAGTATCAGTTTTAATATTTAATATTGATTCCTTAACAGTAGTAACTTCATATACAGGTTTACCATTCTCATCAATAATTAAATTACCTTTTTCATCCTTCTTTTGCCTTGTTTCATCAATGTAGTCTACGTCATGACTAGTCCAACTATCATTTAATATTGGCCTGTAATCTTCTGGTCCTACCTGTAGAACTGATATTAAATCTGAACCTTGCATATATCTTCTAACATCAAAAATCTTTATTGGTATAGGCTTTGCTCCTTTATATGGTCTCTTAATTAAAACAACTCCTCTTCTAGAATCATAGAAACCCTTTCCCCATTCTCCATTAGTAATTTTACCATCACTTCGTGTTAATTTAATTTCTACTTTTAAATTCCATTTCTTACGCCTGAATCCCCACCAAATTAATAACCCAATACCTATTATAATAAAAATACCTATAAAAACCCATACTGTTGTCCATACCACTGTTTGTGTACTAGGTCCTATACTATTTACAACTTCACCCATATTTGCCATATTTATTCTTTATCTAAAATGAAATCTAACTCTTCTTCATTTTCTTTTTTAAATTTATTAACTTTACATAATCTCATAAAGATTATTATTATAGATGATATTGTTAACATTGCAAATACTAGAAATGTATTTCCAATAGCAGATATATGAGCATAAGAATATACACCTAATGTAGAAAGATATAAGTAAGTATAACAATAATTTGCAAAGAATAATGAAGACACAAACATAGAAACCAATAATACAGATTCTCCAAGTTTATAAGAATTTAATGTCTGTTTCTGTTGGATTAGTCTATTCTGAAATTCTATCCTATCTAGCTGTTCCATTGAGTCGAATAAGTCTTTTGTAACTTCTTCTTTATATTTTTGTGAGAACATATTTTTTATTACCATATTCTATTTAAATACATATTTAAAAATCTCATCTCCAGAAAGCAAATGCATCCTGAACTCCACTTTTATTTGTATCTGTTAAATGTGCATCTACCTTTAGGCTTCCGAATATCCTCTTGGACAACATTCCATTCATGGCTTGTTTAAAAGTTGCGAAACATGACATAGAAATTATATGAGCTATTCTAGTCATCTCTGGGTAATCTCCTTCTATTCCGTATGTTTTATCATTAACATCTAAATCAACACCTATATATGATATAATCATATGCATTAAATTATTTATTTCATTTGCTGAAAAGTTAGACATTGAAGTATTTTGATTAAGTACAGAACCTAAGTATGATATAAAATTTGAAACTAACTTCTCCGATATTACTTTATGATCTTTAGATATTGGAATCCATTGATTTGAATATGGGTCTTTCTTTTCTCCTCTTATTCTATGCTCTATATCTACTAATAAATTATCTGGGTTAAGTTGGTCTAAAAGATTAGCTGTACCATCTTTTCTTAAAGTGTCTGCGTAGATTGCGTTTGGGTCATTATCTATTTGTTGTTGTTGTTGACTAAGTTGTGCAACTGCTACTTGTTCATCTGTAATATGTGGACCACCCATAGTTTATTAAGAATATTATTTATTTAAATACATATTTATTTTTTCATCTTTTTCTTTATAGGTTGTATAAATATTCCTAGTCCTAATCCAGGTTCTCTTTTACCTGCTAAGTCTTCAGGTACAAATCTTATATCGAATGGTGAACGTCCACCTCTTCCTGATAACTCTAGAGGATCACCAGTGATTCCACCAATATCGAATACAGCTAATCCAGTAAGTGAAGGTGCTATTGCCTGTCTTATTCTTGGTTTTCTTTTACCTTTTCTTTTACCTGATGGGAATAATGGTGATACTATTGGTGGTAAAGAAAATGGTACAACCCCTGGACCCCCTATTGGTGGAATTGGTACTCTTGGCACACCAATATCAAAGAATGGAGATGGAGTTATTGGAGCTGGTTTTGTTATAGAAGGGCGTGCCTTAACAGTTCCAAATACAGATTCAAACGCTGATTCTTGTATAACATCAGTAGCAGATATAAAATCAAAAGCAGTAGAAACTTTTGCTCTTTTACCAGTCCTTGGTTTTTTCACAGTAATTAATCCTAATGTAGAGACTGAACTTTGCATATCCTTTAGTGAAGGAGCTGATATTGAAAATGTAGTTGGTGTTATTGCATCTCTTGATATGGTAAGTTGTTCAGTTCCACGTTTACTTATTAATGACAATCCACCAACTGCAGGAGATACTCCAATAGGAGCTCCTAATTTTATAGATGCTGGAACTAATTCTGTTATGGTAGCACCAGCCTGTACACCTGCTCCTGTTAATTTCTGTCCAGATATAGATACCGGAGTAGTTCCTAATCCACCTCCTAATTGTTTTAATATTTGTTGACTAGGACCCAATCCAGTTAATTCACTTGGAGCACCAAAGCCTTTACCTGCTTTTAATACAGAACCTAATAAATCTTTTTCTGATAAAACCACAACTTCGGATGTTGTTCTTGGTGCAACCAGAATACCCTTAGTAGATATTTTACCTGTTTCTCCAAATGTTAAAAAAGCTTTCTCTGCCCTACCACCAGCACCTTTAACTATCCTTCCGATTGTTTCGCTAGTACCTCCAAATGATGTTCTCAATACTTTCTCATCAATTACTAAATCAAGTTTTCCTAAACTACCAAGAATGTTTTCACCGGTTGGAGTTCTTAATTGTGCTCCTCCTCTTCCAGTAGCTCTAGTAAAAGATTGTAATCCAGTTAGTCCTCTTCCCGAGAATGACAATGGAGCTGTAGTAGTTATTATTGCTTCCTCTCCAACAGCTCCTCCAATTTGTAATTCAAAGCTTGTTAGTCTAGTCGTAGTTGTTCCCTTTCCTCCACCAATAGTAAAAGTCTCTACCCCCTTACGAACTCCTTTCCCAGTTTTCAATGTAGGTATAAATAAGTCTAATGTTTGAGAAGCAAATCCAGTATCTCTTGTGCCACCTAAAAGAGTACGTGCTTCCTTACCACTTCTTCCAATAATGGATACACCTCTTTGTTGAAATGTAAGTGCTTCCAGCTCCGCTAATCTTCCAACATCAATACTTCTAGCAATAGCACCAGGAGCTTGTATTCCACCTATTAATCCAGCCCCAAATAAAATATCTCTAGTTCTTTCAGCACCCTTAGCCTCTGCTATAGTTCCACCTAAAACACTTGCAGCTGCAAATGTTACAGGCGATAATGCTAAACTTGCGACAGTTAATCCACCAATAATAGCAACCTCTTTAGCAACTCTACCAGCTTTAGCACCAGTTCTTTCTGTTAAGTCTCCACCTAATTGTTGAAGTAAGGATGTTCGTTGTTTAAATTCTTCACCAAAAGCAACACCAAACTCACCTTCTAGTTTTGTTGATAGTGACTCCTGTATTCTACCTAAAGCCTCAGTACCTCGTTTAACTGATAATTCTCCAGTATCAACTTTCCCCTGTATTATATCAAATGATTGTTGTATTTCTTGCTGTCCTTGTTCTATAAGTCCTCGTGATATTTCTCCTCCTATTTGAGTTCCAATAAAAGCGGCCTGTGCTTCTGGACTTCTTCCTATAACTTCTTCTGGTACACCTGCTTCTCTCTGTGCTTCAGCTTGAAGTTCAAATAATGTTTTTTCTCCAGTAACTATTTTACCAGTTACAGGATCAACTTGTTCAGTTCCGAATTGTGGAGTTGTAAATGCAACCTTTTCTCCTTCTTGTTTTCCTACATCTTCGAATACATTAAACGGATCTCTTAAATCTTTTATATCTCTTCCTAGAAATATACCCCTGGCCAAAATACCTATGTCTCTTCCTGTTTCTTGGAAGAATGATTTAACTCCAGTACCTTCTCTTCTGAATCTTTTTTCTGGTGAAAAGTCATCACGCCTAAATACATCTATTGTTCCTGGATCTGCGGTTCTTAGTCCTTGATCCATCATACCAACATCAGTTTCAAACTGTCCTCCAACTGTTCCAGCTTCTATTCTTTCTTGTCTTATTTCTTCTCTCTGTCTATCCGCTTTTTCTCTAGCTGTTTTTATTGCTGCGGCTTGTCTTGCTACTTCTGCTAATTGTGCTATTTGTGCTGCTTTTGCTGTTTCGCTAAAATCTTGTGTTCTGCTTCCTCCTCCGCTAGATATTGTTCTTCTAGTTCCAGGAACACTTTCTCCAGTAGTTGTTTTCTCTCTTAATCCAACTTCTGTTGTTACTCTCTTACTTTCAAATTCTGACTCACCTTCTTTCTTTTTTCTTTGAAATCTTTTACTAATACCACCACCAACTATATCTTTTACACTTTCCTTTATATTTTCAACAATGCCCATTTAGTTATCAGACCTTCGTTCAGAATACCAAGACAATCCGGCCATTCCCCATAGAGGAGATATATAAAGAGGTATCCACATAAAAAATTTATCCCATTCCGGAACTTGATGTTCAATAGTAAATAATAAAACTGCACCTATAAATACGAATGCACTACTTATCAATGCTCCCTTAAAAGGTTTATATTCCATTATTCTTCAATGTTTAATTTAGTTAAAAATGTTTCTATTCTCACAACTCAACCATCCCATTATTAAAATCAAATAAATCTTTCTTATCAACTTCAAGAGAAGACTTAAGACCAACCATCTCTCCAGAAAAAATACCTAAATCAACTAATGAAGATTTCCTTTCTAATTTACGAGTTGCTCTAAACTGTTTAATTCCAGATCTTCCTACATTAAACTGGTCGCTTATTCGCACTCCTCTAAAGTTTGCTTTCTTTTTAGCACTTTTGATTTGTAACTTTTTAAATTTTATAGATGCCTTAGTTTTATTTATTCTATCTTCAAGTTCCATCTTAGTAGCCATGGATATATTAGTATCAAATCTTTTATATACATTTTGTTTTAATAAATATGTATTTAAAAACAATGGTGGATGTTATTATATGTCAGAACATAATAATTCTAAAGAAGACGATTGGATGAATGCGGGTTCTGAATATTCACCAAAATCAGAATTTTCAAAACCAAGAGTTGTAGAGGAAGCAGTTACTAGGTGTGTTACACTAAGGGCTAAGGAAATGAAAAAAGGATATTACAACACCACATTCAATAAAGAGGGATTACCATTAAAGCAATGGATAGAAGATTCTAGAAAAGCATATTGTTCGGCAGTGCAATCTCTTAAAGCTTTAATGATGCCAGAAATACTTATTGAACAAAAGGGTGGATTAGATAATGATAAAAAGAAAAAGACTAAAGTTTTTTCTAAGGTAAAAAAAATTAATGAGTTGTTTAAAGAGTATGTATATTATATTCTAGAACAAAAACTTGTAGATGAAAAAATAGTATATGTCAAAACAAATAAATATTATATGCCAGACATTGATTCTATTGTACAAGTTAGAAAAATATTTCCTAATGGAAGTGAAAATCTTATTCCTATAAATGGATATTGGAATTCGCAAGTTAATGCATACTGGGATAATATGGTAGTAATAAATGATGAGTTATTTGAACAATTGATTATGGTTATACATAGACTTAATTATTTTGAAGGAGACAGGGAGTATTAAATAATATGGAAGTATTGAGTAAAAGTACATTTAATGAAGCATCATTTAAAATGAAGCGTCTTCATGATTTACAAGATACCTGTAATAAGATGAGGCAATACCCATTCTTTATTATGGATAGATTTCGTCAGCCAGGTTTTAAAATACATTATGATTGTCTAGTATCTTTATTCCAAGAGATAGCATCTAAGTGTACTAAAAAAGAGATAGATGGAGAGAAGGATAAAGATAACGGAATAAAATCAAAACTTAAGTCTCTAAATGTTTTAGTTAGATCAATGAGCACATCTTCTACCAAGGAACAAAGAGAAGCAATACAAGATGGGATAGAAGAATGTGAGGAGGAGATTAGAAGACTTCTAGATGAACATGGATTCTCAACACTGAATATGGAAGACCTAGAAGGAGACGACTATAATTAATATGGGGAGAATAATATTTAACTACCAGACTAAGACTTGGGATAAGCTTACTAAAGATGACCCTAAGTCTGATATGGATATAGAACTTTCAGATTTAAGATTGAAATATTTAGATAGGGTTAAGAAAGACTTACAAAATGATTTAGACCATGTAGAAGTAATAGGTGGTGCTGTTGGTTCTGGTAAATCTACTCTTGGTAGATTAGATTGTAGATATGTATCAAATGAAACTTTTCGTCCAGATACTCATATCATTAGAGAAGTTAAAGATATTAAACCAGTAATTTTAAATTCTAAAAGGGGAGATGGTATTTTGATAGATGAGGGTTCTGGTATTTTCTCTGGTACTGATACTATGACAAAGAAAACAAAGTATGCTAATTATATATTGGATGTATGTAGGCAGAAGAATTTACTAATAGTTATCTCTGCACCAAACTTTCATAGATTGACTGCGGCCGTGGCAGTAGATAGAGCAATAACCTTTAGTAGAGTCTATATAGATAAAGACACTGGCAGACGTGGTAAGTTTGCATTCTATGGTCAGACAGCTAAAGAGAAGTTATATAGATTCGCTAAGAAAAATTATGGTTCTATGAAAGGTGCTAGACCTAAATACAGAGGTAGATTTGGAGAGGATAAAACATTCACCCAGGAATATCTTAAACTAAAAGATGATACTCTTAGCATAGCATTAGATTCTTTTGAGTCAAAGAAAGATAAGGAGAAGATTAAAAAGCCAAAAGAAATAATACAAGACTACAGAGTTGATATAGTAAAACAAAATATTGATAAACCAATACCACAAATGGCGGAGCTATTGAGTGTATCAACTCGTACAATAGAGCGGTGGAGAGTAACTGCTAAGGAACAAATATTGCAAGATTCTGAAAATCTCGAAAACGAAAAAAAGATAATTGTGCCGACAACCGACACACAAACCTAAATATATATTATTACTTACCCTGTGAATTGATTTGTATGTGTCCTATATGGTAATGGATAGTCACCCAACAGGTTTATATACTACCATACCCTACTATCACTATGGAAATAAAAAAGAAAGTGTGTCCGGATTGTGGAAAGGTTGTTGAATCTTTATATGATAGGCAACTAGATTATAATTATAAGGCTCACTTATTATCTTGTAATAAGAAATATGAAGTGGACAGATAGAAAAAAGCTGGAACAAATTGTTGACTCTAGGAATAATTCCAGAAGAATAAAAATAGGTGATGAAAGATTTTTTAAGGAAGCTAGAAAAAATCTAAATAAAACACAAATACAGAGTATACAATCCTCTTTTGATTATTTTAAAAAAGATATTAGAGATTTTTGTAGATGTGTAAAATTTGTTAGTAAAGATCAAAAAGGTATATTTGACACTTTTAATTTAAATAAGAATAACTTGCCAATATTCGAAATTGAAGGTGATGATGTTGATTACAATATTGATTTTCCAGTTATTCCTTTTAGAAAGTTTTTTATATCAACAGATATTATTGAGGAAGTCTTGGGAGAATTATATGGTATTAATGGTTTTTTTGTTTTGGATTTAGACTCAACTCATTTATACGTTTCATATTTTTGGTCTGGTATCACTACATCTGGATGGAAACCAGAGGCAATGCTTATATCAAAGAGTGGTATATTGAAAGATGTTGAAGAAACTGAATTTTATGGTGATGAACACAAATTCTCAAAAGAAATTAATACAGTAGCTTTAAGAAAATTTAAAAGTATTATGAAGAAACTGATTTATAAAATAAGTAAAAATGAATATGGAGAATATAAAGTACACTCAAATGGAGTTTATACTAAGAAAGAAATTTCAAGAGACGTAATGGGTCACAAGAGACATTTCTGGAAAGATTCTGGAAGGTTTATACTACCAACATTATCTAAGGAAGAGTTATTAAAACGTGGATATGAAGTTGCTGAAATAGCGTATAGAAATGGAACCCTAAGAACTAATGTTCCATTTAAGATAATATCATCATATAAAACTGGAGATAATAAAGAAAAAGAAAACAATAAAGTTTACTCATTAATTAGTAAGCGTATTTGGAGAAGTGAAGAAAAAGTATATAATATACTTAGAGAATTATTTCCAGATAAAATAATAAGAAGGCATGATAGAAAAACATTGAAAGGATTGGAATTAGATTTTAATATCCCAGAACTTAGATTGGGTATTGAATATGATGGTGAACAACATTTTGATAGAAAGGTTTGTGAAAATGCTTTTAAATCTGATTTTGATGCATTAGTTAAGAGAGATAGAAAAAAAGACAAATTATGTAAAAGAAAAAACATAACCTTAATTCGTATAAAATATGATGAACCATTAAATAAGACTCATATTAAGAAAAGATTAGTTGGTTTTTTTTAAATAAGTATTTAAATAAATAAATAATATAATACTATGAACATCTGGACAAAGATTAAAGAAATCTTTCTGAAAAGTAATAAGAAAAAACTGGATGAAGAATTTCAATCGACTAAGTTAAGATACACTGGAGAAGAACCAGATTGCTGGGCTTGTAAAATACCGATACATGAATCACAATTTAGTAGAAGACTTAATGGAAAAAGAATGCATAGAACTTGTTTTAAGAAACTTAAAAAAATAGCACAGAGTGGAGGTGGGTTAAATGAATTTTAACTTTATATCAGATAACACAGGATTGATATCATTTTTATTCATAGGTGGTTTTATTTTATGGAAGTATTTTATACAACCAATACAAAATGAGGGTCTACCTATTGAAGATGATCAAACTTCCCAATAAGCTCTACATCAAAATAAAACCTCATTCTCCTGGTGACCTTTTGTATACCTAGAAAATTAGCGGCTTTAATCCTATCTAGTTCTATAAAACCAACTTCCCTATATTTTAATAGTTTTTTTACTGCATGAGATAATTTTGTATAATCTAATTCTAATGCTTCAGAGATTTGTCTAACACTAACAGGTTCTCCAATCATCTCTAAATAATTTACTATCTCAGCTTGTCCAATTGTTAATCACCATTTCTTTATTAAAATTAATGAAACCAATATCTCCTATATCAGAACACGAACAAGAATCATAGAAATCATTATCTATAGCATATTGAACAGGATCACTTTTAATCTCATCTGTATTTTTTACTAAAACTACTATGGCTACTATTAATACAACTATGAAAATAGCTATCAATAATAACGAAGCAATTTGTATTTTATCTTTTGTTTCCATTTTATTCTTGTGTAAGTATTTTCCATACTATCCTTATTATTATGAAAGGTAAGAGAACTGGAAGTATTGCCTTCCAGTCTCTTAGGTAATATGCCCACGCACAAGCAAATAATAAAAATATCGTGAACACTTTGCTGAATCCTAACCCCATTTTATTTATTATTTAATAATTTAGTTAAAGCTTCTTCAGTTGTTATAAAATTTACAGTAGCACCATCTTCATCAACAAATGATCTAACTTGTTGAGTTGGAAGTTCTTTAACTACTTCAATCCTTTCTGATTTCACTATCTTCTTCTTTTCCTCCATCTTCCATTGTGACTGGGAATTGGTTTTGTAGTCCTGATAATCTGTCTGTAATATTTGACATGAATTTATTTGCCTTTCTTTTAATAAACCACTTCATTAATGGCTTACTTACTAAAGCTAGCAATAAAGGTGAAACTATAATTCCTACAAGGAAACCTATTAAAAATCCCATTTACTTATACCTCCTTCTCAATTGTTTTAGTTTTATTTGTCATTTTAATGTTTCACAAACCCCTTAAAAAGTGAATCGTAGAATATTCATCACTCATTAAAAGCCTCCATTTTACTAAAGTTAGTTTCGCAAAAACTGTTAATTTTAGGATTCAGTATAGAAATTAACGTATATTCAATCATATCTTTTAATCTCCGCCCATTTGCTTTTATAAAAGAATAATACTTTACTGATCCTAACTTTAACTTACTTTGATGATTCCAGTCACCAACTTGTGGATTATCATTTCTTGAACAATTAGTTTTTGCAACATGTGCCCAAATCCTATTCCTAAGTTTTTTTGTTTGACCTATATATAATAAAGATAAATCTTTATCAAATAATAAATATATTCCAGAAATATCCTTTATTTCTTTATCAATAATTATTCTTCCATGCTCATCTTCTATATAATTCATAGGTAAAATCTCCATCAAAAACTCTCATAAGCCGCCTCCACAGCTTTCTTAGGATTTGCCTTAGTGTAAATACCAACAGTATCTAGTCTACTCCAACCACCTAAAGCTTGTAATTGTGATAGTGGCAAATTCTTTTCGTTAGCTAAATGATTGGCCCATCCATGTCTTAATGTGTGAAAGTTAAGTTTATATCCTAATGTCTTCTTACAGAGCTTACTAAACCTATTCTGAAGTGTTCTACGGTTGATTGCAAGTGGTAATAATTTAATATTAGATTCATTAAGCCATTTTGATGTAATAGTTATTCTTTCTTTATTTCCCTTTCCTAGAACTTTGATTGTATGTCTCTTTAAATCTACCTGATGTTTTGTAATTGGCTTAATATTTTGATTAGAATTTTTAGCTGGGCCTACTATTTCTGATATTCTTAATCCAGAACCGAAACCTAAGACATAAGCTAATTTGAATTTTTTATCATTCTCTTTTGCAAGAACTTTTTTAAATTCTTCTATTTCAATAAATCTTATTAGTTTTTGTGTCATGCTCTTTTTTATCTAGATATATTTTTACTAGCATTTTATCAGCTGGACTTGGTGCTGGAGAAACCCTTTTTATCTTTTCAATAATAGTTAATTTCTGCCAGTCTCTTATAATTTTAAATGCCTCTTCTGTAAGATTATCCATATTTTGTGAATTTTCCATGTCAATATCTACACATTAAACTATTTAAATGTATCGCAATATGCTTCTTTTGTGAGTTCACTATAAAGCTCCTTCGCATTTTATTCCAAGAATTATTGATTTTAATAATAATTGCAATTTACTTCCAGCCCATTTATCGAAAATCTTATGAGATAATTTTAGTTTTGGAATATCGAAAATGTTTTTCTTATTAACTCCAAGTATAATATTGAAAGTCTTATAAGTTTCTCCTCTTCCTCTAACATATTGTTTATTAAAATATGGATATAATTCTTCCTTATGAACGAAGCCATGTTCAGCAAATTTCTTAACCCACCATTCTTTTGGTTCTCGTGTTCTATGTATCTCTACTCCTATTGGCTTCGTACTTAAAAATCCTATCTCTCCTATAAACAAACCATCTTTAGTTAGATGTTTTTTGATATTTGAAATTAATAAATCTAAATTCTTTGGTTCAATGTGTTCTAATAAATCCCATGCAGTTACTACATCGAACTTAATCTGTTTTCCATCTTTGACTAATGAGAAATCTTTAGAAACATCACATGTAAAAAGATTATCTGAAATCTCAGGCCAACCACCCCTACCCATTCTTTTAGAATAATCACTTCCTTCTAATCCTACAGCGAAACATCCATCATTAATACATTGCTTCACAAAACTTCCTCCAGAACAACCTATGTCTAAAATCTTTAAGAATCTTATTTTGTCTTCTAGTAGTTTGTATAGTTTTCTGTTGAAGTTTTTATTCTGACTATCTTCCATCCTAGCCCCCCAAGGGAATAAGTGATCATTAGATTCATAAGCAACTTCGCTTTCACATTCTAGTTCTGGTTTATATAGCTTCTCGCTTTTATTTACTTTCATCCTTTACTCCCTTGTTTATCGTGTTTTCTCTTTTTTTTTCTGATTAGATGATATTGACATAATCCAGATTTATTATGTTCTCTTATTAACCTTTTACAATCACTACATCGTCTAGATAGTTTTGTCTTATTCATTTTTGCCTCTCTTTGAGAATTTATCTCTCAGTACTACCTTAATGTCATATAAGAAAAATGCTATAAAACATAATAAACAACTAACGAAAGATAGCATTACAATAACTTCCTCTTCAGTTTGGATTACAATATAACAGAAACATAATACTAATACTAATAATCCATACTTTATCATATTATCAATTAAAATCTGTTTTTTCATTCGTCAACCCTCGTAGATGCGTCTTTAATTGGAATAAAATTAGGTACAAACCATAATAATAACATAAACATTGTAACTAATCTAAAAATCATACTGTGACTTTCTGGTCCAGTATAGCAAACTATTATAAATAGTATAACCCCACACTTCCCAAAAAAATCATAAGAATCTTTCATTGTTCTTCTCCTCTCCCTAAGGCGTCGTCTCTATCTTTTATAAGTTTCTTTGCCCTTTCTTCTTTTATCCATTTATCAAATTCTATACACTTATCACAATTAATAGTATTATGAAAGAAAAATCCTAACCAACAATCTTCTTGTAATTGTTTGCAGCACTTACATTTCCATTTCATTGTTGTTTCTCTCCTGCAAATATTACTCCAATCGTTAATATAACGAATCCTATTGCCATATAATAAAATCCATCTGTATGTGGAAGAACCTTTGATAAATATAATCCTAGTCCAAATGCTATAAATATTGGTCCGTAGAATATTCCACTATTATATTTCATTTGAGTACTCCCACTTTTGCGAATAGTTCTTTAAAGTTGAATAGGTTTTTATCCATTACCCAATACATAATATTTGCTATTTGCAAGAAACATATTGCTAGTGATGCTTGGATAAACCCTGCTTGAACTCCCCATGTCATTTTTCCTGCCTCTTCTAGTATAGTTATTCCATAGTGTAATGATACAAACCCAACTATTGTTATTAGACTTTCTAGTATTGTAAAACAAAATATTCTATATACCCATTCGGTTACTTTCTTTTTATTCATATTAATCCTACTCTCCTGGCATTTTCTGCTGCTTTTATTAATCCGAAAGTTCCTAGTGTTAATATGTTTAATGTCCAAAACTTTGCTGTCCAGATATTCTTTCTATACCAATCTTTATCTTTCTCTATTGCTTCTTCCAAGTATTTATTCATCTTCTACCTCGAACACGTCGTTTAATTTCGATTTACAATTATAATAATAATGCTCTCTCCACATCCTTACTGCACCTTCAAAATTCCCTGCTGTATCATGGCTTTCTATCCAATAACTTTCATTTGTGGTACATGTTATTGAATTATATTTGGTAACTATCCTGGGAAAATGTCCTGTCTCAATCATAAACTCCATATCGCTACAAGTAGCATTATCCCTAGTATCAAATTCTAAATATTTGTTTTGTATTTTGCATTGTGTCTCTGGGTCGTGACAATTTGCTTGTTTTGGTTTAGAATCTGACCACAAAGTTAATGACTCTCTTTCCCCACTACATGATATTTCAGACCATCCACTTCCCCCATTGTGTCCGCTCATATTAGATCCAAAACATATATCACATGCTTCGTTTCCGTTAAGTTCAACATATCTCGGATATGTTTTGTCATGGTAGTCTAGAGACATAGAAATAGCTCCTATCGCTAAGAAAACTAGCACTACTATAATAACAATATTAATTAGTTTCATCTTTTCCTCTTAACACGCACCAGAAGATAATGCTAGAGCGAAGACTATACCTAGTAAGAATCCTATTCCACCACCAGCTATACTTCCAATTACCTTATGATACCATTTAATTCCTGAATTAATCTTTCTCTGAAGTTCTATGTTCTCTCTTGCAATTCTTTCGTAGCTTTCTTTCTCTCTGTCGCTTAGTACATATTGTTTTTCCATATTATTCGGGTAAGTCTCGTTATGCGAACTGCTCCGCTTGTTTATTTGCTTGACCTTCAAACCTGTGGAAGTTTGTTAGTTTTGTTTTTTCTTTAAATTCCAAACAACAATTATAATCATGGAACTCTCCTGGTTCTACTTCCATAAGACACTCTTGACATTTCATTCTTTCCCTCCGTCGCCTGTGGCTACAATGGCGTCTCTATGTATTTTCTCTAATGTGAATCTTATTGAATTAATAAGATCATCGTGAGTGTATCCTTTGTTGTCTGCCATGTCTACTTTTCCAACTTTTCTTACTTTCATTACTACATGATATACTAATTTGTCAAAATCTTTACCTTGGTATTGATTACAATCTATCATTTTATATCTCCCTCATAATTTGAATCAATATGTCCGCATGAAGTACATTCTCCAGTTTCATCAACAGCCCATTCGTTACAATTTGGGAAGGTTCCGTGTTCAATATTTTCCATTATGCTATAACCTCCAATCTTGTCTCGCTTACTTCATCACAAGCTGGACAATAAAACCTATCCTCAAGTCTTTCAAATATATTTCCACCCCTGATATAAACATTCATCAGAGTAACTCCACATTCACATTCAGTCATCTTGTTCACCTTCCACGCAATATAGGAATATCATCTGTAAATCACCCCATCCTCAAAGTAATCCCATATAGTTTCTCCATAAGACATATCATAAGTACCAATTTCGGTTCTTTTACATTTTTTACATTTTCTCATTGGGAACTCTTTATCATTATCATATTTCCATTTATGAAATCCAAAAAAACATAATATTTTCATTCTTTATCCTCCGCTACGTCTTTGGTGCACAGTGCGTCACCTGCTAGTTTTAAAATATCATCAAGCCATACAACTGAACCTCCACCATGTCCGACATCTGGATTATCTGGCTTGTGATCGGTTGTAGAAGCGTAAAAGGTTCTACCTTCCAATTTTTTAATAAACTTTTTAATATAGTTGACGCCTACATGCCCGACCTTATCTTTACCGAAATCAGTCATTCCTTCTGGTTTTATATAATCACTTAGTGTATTAGTGTCTTCTTCTGATAATCTAACAAAAACATGACTCATAAATTCTTTTTCATCCCACCCCATTAACTCCTTAAAGTCTTCTTTTGATTCTTCTTGGATAGCAACCTGTGGATCTACAAATTTTAATATATATTCTTTCATTGTGCTGACTTCTCCTGGAGTGCGTCTCTTAATTCTAATAAATCTCCATTATCACCTAATCCAAAATTTCCTTCATTATCTGTTTCCCATTTAATATTACCATCGCAATCTATTTGCTTAGAATTTGTCAAATCTTCTGTAAAAATAGTTACTGTTTGGCATGATTCAAATTCAGTATCTTGTTTATTTTTAGATTTATAATATATTTCCCCACAAGCCCCAACTCCATAAAGAGTCAATCCTACTATCGCAAAAATTAATAATGTTAATGGGTATCCTTCTATCATTCTGAAACCTCCGAAAGTACGCACTCAATCCTTTTATTTACACTCTTAACTCCAAAAATTGCATTCTTCTTTGGTTGTCCATGAAAACTATCTACTTGTTTCTGCCATTCTTTCTTTTCAAATTTAAGACAATCTAAACAAGTTACCTCATCAATATCTGTGTCTGAGTTTGCCCCAAGTCTTCCACAAACATTTCTCTTCTCAAAAATGCAAAACTTATGAATTTTTACCATTATTCGTCTCCCTCCAATATCATTAAATCCTTTCTCCATCTCTTTTCTTCAAATTCTTTGGAATCAGAAGTTGGGCAATAATCCTTTAAAAATTCTAATGCTTCCAATAATGTTTCAGTATCAAAGTCTCCTTCAGTATTATCTAAGCATTCTACTAATCTAGATACTAATTCCTTTTTAGATACTCCCCAAGTTCCCATTATTCGTTCACTCCTAAAAGTACGCACTCTTTTTTACAATCCTTATAATAAGTCCATTCTTCACACTCAGGACATTTCTTTCCCATATGAGATTCTTCCATTTGGTATTTACATTTTTTACATATGTAGATGAAATACTTCTTGTCTTCCTTAAATGCACCCATAGATAAAAGATAATCTCTAACTCCACCAAATGCTTTAACTAATTTCATGTGGTCTTCTTGAGTTCTATCTGAAATTGATTTAGATTTTATCTTTTCTATTTCGGCTCTTAACTCTTTTGCTTCTACCATTATTCGTCCAAGCCTCCTTTTGCGTCTAGTAGATTTTCTTTCATAATCTCTTTCATTGCCTTTTCTGTAACTCTTCTTATATCTGCTGGATTTAAAATGTCAGGGAAAGACCTCTGTCTTTTTCTTATAGCTTTTTCTATTTCTTGTTGTAAATAACTATTTGCTTCTATTTCTTTTATCATTCTGCGCCTCCTGATACAAGTGCGTCTTTTTTGAATCTTCCAAGTGTTCTTAGGAAATCTGCAATGCTTAATCCAGATTCTTCTATTTCTTTTAAAACCTTTTTTTGTCTTTCTCGAAAATCTTTATTAGCTTCTTTGAACCACATTTCCGACTGTCCATCTGAAAAATAGTGCAATAGAAATTGTTTCTTACATTCCATACCACACCAAAGTTCTCCATCTACAGGAGTGCTACAAGTTATGTTAAGACATTCTGTTTGTTTATTCGCCATCTTTTTGTTCTACGTCGCCCTTTTCATAAAGTGAAGTTCCTGGTTTAATTCCTTCAGAAGAACCTACCATTGATGGTGCAGTTCCTTCTTGCTCTATCATTCCTAACCACCCTTCATAAGATGTTCCCTTTGTAATTGATGTATCATTATCAACCATCCATTTAGCCAAATCTTCTGGTTTTAGGAATACTGGTGATACTGGTCCGCCTTCACTAACATTCTGCCATATTTGATAACCATTAGTTTTCTCAAAATCATATCCTGTTGGTGGCTCTATTCTTGGACTAGTCTTTCCTTCTCCGTAACATTCTGGACATTGTTTTCCTTTTTTGTTTTTACCAGTTCCATCACATAATGGACATTCTATCTCATCTAATAAATAACCCTTCCATGTGTCACAATGATAACTATCATTATAGTCTGATTTTTGAAGAGTCTTTTCATACCAATCAAAGTCTATATGTACTCTTTTAACTTCTCTTCCCATTATGCGACGTCCTCCTTTTCTAGTACGTCTTGTCTAGCTATAATTTGTAATAATTTGTGGATTATATTATCCTTATTAGTATCTCTAGCACACTCAGCCCATTGCCCATCTTTCCCAACATATCTAGCATAAATATCTTTTCCATCTCTAACTAATTGTGTATGTGAATCCTCCATTATGCTACCACCTCGCCTTTTTCATGTAGTGCGAACTTACCATTAGCAAGTTTATCTAAATCTTCTAAAAATTCTCCATCACATTCATAATGATGATCATCCCAGTTCCAAAAGTGTTTATCTATTACTTTTGTAAGATTCTTTTTATAGTTTTCAAGAAAGTCTAATCTTTTTAATCTAACTACAACATCTTCCATAAACATAGTGTGTCCATCTTCTAAAACATTTCCTTTCTTATCTAACTTATATTCTACCATATTTACTAGAAACTATCCTCAATAAATTTAACAACTTCTTTAAGTTCTTTATGAAACTCTCTTATTGATTGTCCTATAAATGGTTTCGCAACGTCACATTCTTTATAATCTTGTATCAATTTTTTCGCTTTTTCCATATTTATTACCATTATTCTGACTTCTCCATTAAGGCGTCGTGTTTAGATTTAAAATATTCAATAGCTCTTTTTATATCACCTTCAAAATCAAACTTATTATAAGCATGTCCATAATCCCATCCAAATACATTTTCATTAGCAAAAGTTAATCCTCCATTGACTTCCAAGTCCATAAAATCATCATATCCCTTTCCACAACATTTATTTTCTTTTGGGATAGCTACATAAATTACTGTGGCGAAGAACTGAGCTTGTAATGTAAAATATCCATCTCCTTTATCTATCCACTTCTGGTTAGTAGCTTTCTCTCTTTCTTCCATTGCTGTTTGTTTTTTTCCATCTTTTACTCCTTCGGTATAAACTGCGAAGTCTTCTTGAGACTCTGGAGCTAATGCCCTACAAGTTTGTGCTGGTAATGAACTTGCTTCTTTTACATCTTCTATAAATTCTTTGTGTGGTTTCATTTCTTTAATTCTCCTTTTAATTTTCCATCTTTATTGTCCCATTCAATCTTATGGTCTTTTGTAACTTCAAATTCATCTACAAATACTTTTGGTATTGTTGATCTTGTTTGTGTTTTATCTTGTGTGATTTTTGTTTGTTTTTTCATTTTGATTTTAAGTCGGGGGTAATCTCTTTTTCTCTTGTCACAATGGGAGGTGAAGCCCTTTGTGTATTTCGCCCCTAGCCTTTTTCACCCGAGGGAACTACCCCCTTCGTCCAAAGGTTAATTATATGAGTGTATCGGACTATATAAGTCTTTCGGACTATTTCTTAATGACAACATATTAGTCCGATTACTTTGTAGTGGTTACGTCTTGTAGTTCAAAGACGTCGCTCCAGGTAAAAACTCTTTATAATTCTCAGTAGTCCCATATTCTATTATGCTTTTTTTCATTGCTTCCCTTATTTCTATTGGAATATTTTCATCATTCACATAATAATATACTGGACTTGGCATTTCTTTACTTACAATAACAAAATCACCAACTTCTAAGTCCATGTCTTTCATGTCTGTTTGCTCTAACTTAACGTAGTAAGAGTTGCCTGTTTTTTTAATTTTTCTTTTTCTCATTTTGCTAATATCTCCTTTACTGTTTCTAAATATTCTTCTTCCATATCAGACCAATCATCTTCTCCTAATTGAAGAATCTTCCAAGCTTTTTCTTTATTATTCATCTTCAATATCGAAAAAATGTTTTATAAAAGCTGCTTTGCCAACCTCAAATGGATCTGCGCAATTTTTATATTTCATATACCATTTAGTTGCTTCTTTTACAATTGTCTCTTTAGCCTCTCCATTCACCCAAATTAATTCTGGCAATTCGTTTAATGTTCTCATCTAATTTTTAGTTATGTTCATTAAGAAGCCAAAGCCTCCGTTAAACATTACGTATTTCATTTTAGTTCCTGAGAAGCTTCCTTGTTCTTCTCCGTATATTTCTTCGCCTTTTTCGATTGAGAATTCTTCTGTATCATAGCCAGAACTTTTCAAAAAGATACATAGCTTGTCGATCTGCTCGTTTGTGAATCCGTTGTCGTAATCTCTTGGTCTTACGTTAAATCCACCGAAAGCATAGTCTTGGTTGTTTCTGCTTACTGAAGCAAACGAATATCTTTTCTTAATTTCTAATTTAATTTTGTTGTATTCGTCTTTTGTTGTTTGTGTTATTGTTGTTTCCATAGTTATATAAGGAATAAGTACTATATAAATGTATCGGTTCTGTATAGTTATTGTATATTACTCATCAAGATAGCAAATATCATGCTCTTGTGCCCAATGTCCTTCTCTTCCGCATTTAGTACAAATCTTATCTATTTGTGGTGTTGCTATAGTTGTGCTGGTTTCCATCGACGTAATTTAGTTCTTATGCGAATGATTGTGAAACCCCACAACATTGGGGCAAATAATAATAAATTAATTTGTCTGTCCTTATTTCTTGGTTTTAGCTTTATCGTCATCTTTTTCTGAAATTCTTTCTTTTAATTCCATCTCAACAACTTCATCTATAGATTTCAAATTGGTGCCACTTTTCTTCATTATATTTCCAAACTTTTTAAGCTCATCCATTAGGTCAACTTTATCTTCTGTTGCTATTTGTTTTACTTTTCCCACAACATACATATCTGATAATAGTTCTCTATATCTTTTACTTTGAGATCCTACAGCTAATCTATAGAATATAATCAAAAAACCTATAACGAATATAATAGCAGCCATAGCTACAAGAGCTAATGGTAACATCTCCAAAGAGTTATCTTGTGTATAACGGATATATCCACTTACACCAGATAAATCAGGATTCATTAAATTATCTAACATTATTTTTACCTCCATTTGTATTTAGTTTAATTATTCCCATTTTAAGGCTTAGGCGAATACCTCTTTGTAGATTTTCTCGCTTACCTTTTCTGCTTTATTAAACAGGAAATCAAATGCCAATGTAATCAGTCCAATAAAACCACGATTGTATAACCATAGCCCAAGTCTTACCTCTGCTGTCTCTCTCATTGACTCCTTAGTTTTTTTATTACAAGAAGGGCATACTCTAAATAGATACTCCTGGTTTCTTGCATCCTCACCACATCTATCACATGGCAATATCTTTGGTTCTTTTTCGTTTCCCATACTAATCAGATCGCGACTCCATTGTTTCTTTAATAGCATAATACAATTTAGTCTCAACTGATTCTCCGCAATAGTTATGCTGAATTTCTCTTACTTTATTTTTTATTTCTTCTTCAATTTCCATTGTTTAATTGTTTAGTATATATAGTTTACAATTAAACTATTCGCCTCTACTATCCTTGACGTCCAATTTATTTTCTTCTAGGAATGTCTCTATATCTCCTTCTAGTCCCATCCAAAAAGCTGGTAGACTTGCCATATTTACATTTCCTTTTCCAAACTTATTGCATATTTCTAATATTCTGTCTTCCATGTAGTTACATAGTCTAGATGCAAATTCTTCTTTATCCATCTTGATTCTCCTTCGAAGTCTTGTACGTCGCAACAATGTATTCTTTAATAGTTGCTTCTTTTAACAATGGTGTTATGAAATATGATACAACAGACATCAATCCTGCACCAATCAAAAATACCCACCATTCCCCATGACTTGCTATCATCCCACATGAAGCAGAAGAAAATAATAATAGTATCTCTGCACTATAGCTTTTTCTCATTACGACGACCTCCTTGTATTCTGCGAATGTTTTTTATTTTTACTAATATTCTCTTTCTCCATCTTCTCTATAAAATAAAGAATAATGCAATCTGCACATTCTTGAGTAAGATTTTTATTCTTTATCATTAGTGGCAAGACATTCTCAATAATCTTATTGATTTCTTTTCTATCTTTTGTAACATCTAGTTTCATTTCCCACTCCCTGTAAAACCCGTCGAAAATTTCAACAAGTTCCAACTTATGTAAAGATGTCCTATTGATGCGAATACCATTAATATCAATACGGGGATACCCCATGGAGAACTATACATAGCAGTCTGAAACCATGTAATCATAGTCCAGAAAAATAATACAAATAGTGCTACTGCATTCACAGACATTAGAATAAGAATTATAATATCGCCAAAAATCCTATTCATTTCGTCACCCCATGAAAGTGCGTCGTTTTTCCTTGGCACTCTAAACAAAGCATGATGCCTCCAGACATATAATTTCCACAACATACTTTTCCTTCATTGTTCTCATATAGAACTTTATTACATCCTCTCATTGTTTTTCGCTCCTTACATTAGACGAACATTCTTTACAATATACTTTGCAGATTCTCCTTGCACAATAATTTCCATTCGATTCTCTATAAATATCACTACCACAAGTATGGTATCTTCCATTATCTTCTATTGGAATCTTCTTACCACATCCCAATCTAACCATCTTGCGACTCCTTTTTTAGATTAGGCGAACAATTTAAGATATGTAGCCCCATATCTGGATGAACACAATTTCTTAATACTTGTGCAGGATCATGGTTCCCATTATAATAAATATTTCCATTGTATTTTATTCCTAACCATTTTTTTAATTCTTCTGCTCCTTCTGTGTTGCATTTCATTATAAATCCAGGTATGTTCTTTTGTTCAAAGTCCTTTACTGGAAAGTTAGACCAAATAAGATGTCTACCTATTTCCTTTGCTTCTATTAATGGTTTGTAATATGGCTTTACATTTTCAACTACCCAATCACCCTTAAAATTATGTGACAAAAATACTATCTCTTCATAGTGTTTCATATCTGGAAATCTTGGCTTTCTATTCTTTCCAGAACGAATCATCTTAGTGTGAGATTGACATGGAGGACTAGACCAAATAAAATCAAATTCTTCAAAATGTTCTAATAAATATTGGTGTGCATCTCCTACTATTACATTATCGTTTGGATTGAGTTGTGCATATACACTAGCAATTTTTACATCTGATTCAACTGCTGTTACTTCGTGTTCGTCTCCCCATAGCTTTCTGTTCCCCCCTAGACCTGCATATAGATTAAGAATCTTCATTTGTTCGCCTCTTGGACATTTGACGAAAGTAGGTCTGGGTTATTATAAATATTACCTATTACTTCAGACATTTCACTCCAACATGTAAGATTCCCAGACCACTTACAAAAGACATTCTTTTTTTCTTCATCTTCAAATACTTCTAGTTTTGTTCCATTAAGTCTCACACCATTTGGAGTAATGCCAATTTTTCCTATTCTTGTTATGGTCCTATTTTGATCTGATGGCTCTCCAGTGTTATAATCATCACCCCAATAAATTTCTCTAACATGTTTAACAATATCACCCTCGTAAATTTCTTTTCCGTTTTTATCTTTTAGTCCTGTGAATTGCCCTAGTGATTCAAGAATTATAGTGTGTTGTTTTGCATATCCTATTGCTTTATTTTTGGATGGCATAGTAAACCAATAATTAAATTCGTCAAAATAATAACCATTACTAAATATCCACATTCCAGCTGTATTTTCTCGAATTGCTCTAAATTTAATATTTCTCATTCGTGATACACTCCATAATCTTCAGCACCAGCACTCTCCATATTACATTTTTTACAAAGATAATCTCCTTCTAAGGCTAATCCATAACAGGTATCTCCATAATTATCACACTTACTCTTTGAATATTTCATTCTTTCACCTCACACGACGTGATCTTGATAGTATGGGAATTGATTTCTCTTATGTTACAATATAGATAAAAAATACTTATGAATATTGTTATCGTCATCCAGTTAGATGAGATAAAATATAAAACTTCATTTAGAATTTCTATGTTTGGGATACTTAGTAAACTTGTATCTTGATTTTTCATAATTAATATTCCAACCAACGCCCATAAAACTTGAGTATATCCACTTAGTAAAGATTTAAAGACTGCTCCAGTTAGTGCTAATGCTTTAAAAAACATCTCTATTAAATCTTTCATTCTTCCACCTGCGACGCATTTTGTTTACTTGGCGACTCATTCTTCCTTGAGAAAACTCGCCTACCCTTAATTTTATTTACAATTTCTTTTCTACCACATTTAGTACATTCACAAGTAGATCTTCTATTATAAGAACTAGACTTTGTTGTTGCTTGTTTCTTTCCAATCATATGCCAGGTTTCTTCTTTACATTCTGTACACATCTGTAATTTCTTTTTCATTCCGACGCACTCCTGTACACTGACGAATTTGGTGTTGTATATGACCTACACTTCCAATTACGTCCATCACAATCACAGCATTTAAGATAACCTTGTCCAAGAACCATTGAATAACCAAGGTCTTCTAAGACTCCTATATCTCTTTCTGTTCTTGCTGGTTCGTACCATGTGCAAATTTCTTCTACTGTTTTATTTGTTTCCATTTTGAGTTTGGTGCGGGCCTTTCATGATGAAAAGGAACAGGTGCTTAAAAGCAAAAGTCTTTTCTCACAATGTTTTACATGAGTTTCCCGCGTTTGTGAGTATGAGCCGCCTTCCAAAATAAATGACGGTTGGTAATAATGTTTCTTTTTCTCCAGGTGATTAATATGCTTTCAAGCAAAGGAATGGGATATCATCACTTTCCACAACTGTAGCGATCTTTTTATTATAAGCATCTGCCAAGCAATCTGAATCTGTGAACTTCAAAAGATCATCTAGAGCAGATCCCTTTTGAATATTATCTTCTTTATCTAATTGAACCCATAAAGATCTAACAATAACCTTTTCTTTCATCAATGTTTTTACCTTTGAAATTGAAATCAATTCTTCTTTGTCTGGATGCTTACACATGATCTTTGCAAGTGGTATTGTCATCGGCTTCCCATCGGACTTCTTGGTTTGTTCCTGAATTGCTATAATTTCTACTTCCTTAGAATCTAGTGTTTTCTTTTCAGGTTCGATATTTCCTACTTTTTTGTTTTCAAGTTTCGATACATTTTCGATATTTTCTTGTTCCATTTATTTTTTACCTCCTTCTAATTTAGTTTCAATGTGTTTGTATGCTTTAATAGCAGATTGCATTAATCCTTCAATTAAATCTTTTTCTCCAGTAACTACCTTTATTTTCCATGTTGGACCACGTGTTGTATTTTTAATTTCAACTGAGGACTTTGCATTCTGTGAAAATGGATTTAATTCTGCTTGTTCTTCATAACTTGTATCTGGTTTATCATTCTCCATCTTCATTCTCCTTATTCCATCTATCCTGAATATATTCCTCTACTGAATATAATGTATTATTTAATTGAATAATTTTATCATAAAGATATGATACAGCTATAATCAAAGAACCAACACATACATAAATAATTGCTCTATCTAAATCTGGCATCATAATATAATATCTTATCCAAGAACTAATCATTAATACAGATCCAGCTATTCCACCTAGTGCTGATAGTTTATTTATTCTCATCTCAACATCCTCCACTCATTGAAATATCTTATTTTATCTTTAGCCCAAAGTGATGGAGATATTGGCATCATCATTGGTACTGAGAATATAAATAACCATGATGTGAATAATGGTGCCGCTGCGATCACAGATAATACTTTGCCAATCTTTATTCTTGTTAGTGTTGGATATTTTTTATTTCCTACTCTTTGTTTTATTACTTGGTTTAAGTTCATTGTTTATTCTCCAGTTTATCTGCAATATCCAAACATGTTGAAATGATTCCATCAAATGTATGTGATGGTCTTCGCTTTCTTTGAATTAATCTATTCCATGTTTCGTCTGATATTTGTATTGTTGTTGCCATTATTATAATTCTATGATATTATAGTTTATATAGTTTGTGGTTCATTATTTAGTAATGAAATTGTAATTATATTTAAACACCTCTTTAAGTAAATCCATCCTTAGACATCTAAATAAATTGAAACATTCTGAGCAGAATGGATAATAATGTTTCTTACGAATCTCAATCATTAATAGCCCACAACATTCTTTACCACAGTTGGAACATAATTCTACCATATTAATTAGTCTTCTCACACCTGTGATACGCTTGTAAGCTACTTAGACGTGTCCTGATGCAACTTTCTTTAATTTCTAACCATTGCATAAATAGGTCGCAGTTGTGAGGGTATTCGTGTCCGCAGTACCTTTTACATTTTCTATTTGGTTTTGTTCCTTTATGTGAGCATTGACCTGAGTATGAGGATTTGTATGGGCAGCCGTTTATTGTTTTATTATTCATTTATATTTCTCCTTAGGTGATGATGACATTGAATTATATCTTTAAGATGTTTGAAACAATCTTTTAGTAATTTTCCATTTACATACTTAGTCTTATTGTGAAATACTGGATCTAATCTTTTTCTTAGTTCTTCATAACTTAAATCCATTGAGATTAGAATTTCTTTGTTGAATTGTTCTATTTGTTGTTTATTCATATCTCTAACCCAAATACCTTTTCAAACTCTTTTAAATATTTGTCGCAGTCTGTTTTTGGTTTTCCTTGTAGTTTATTTCTTGCGTATCTTAATAACACGAAAAGTTCTGCTGCCTTTCTTTTTGTTATAATTACTTCGTTTTTTTCATTTGTTCTCATTTGGAGACCTCTGTTTCCTGTGGAGATTTAGTAATATTGTCAGAACTACTACTACTACCCAAACTACCAGAATTTTGAGTCGTTTCTATATGTATATTTTGACTTGAAAAAGGGGTAGTAGTAGTAGTTCTGGTAGTATTTATACATAACCCAGTCACACATTTGGCTGAGATAACATCAGCACCCCTTAAAATTTTTCTTGGATTTATTTCAAATCCCTCATTTCTCAACATTTTTCCTATCATAATTGGTGTTTGTATTCTTAAATGTCTTGATTTTAAGTAAGAATTAAAGGCATTACAAAATTCTCTAATCTCAATTTTTCCATCAAAATCTTCAGTACATTCATTTTCAATAAACTTCATAATTGGATTTGATCTATCTTCAAACCTACTTTCCCTATCATTCATAGTTCCTTCATTTGTTATTTTGTTAGTAATATACATTTCTTTAATAGCATTTAAACAAAACCTACCAAGATTTTCAAATTCTTCGTCTGGTATTTGTCCAATTAAATCTCTTTTAACAGAAAATTGATGTGGAAAATCAACTATTAACCACCTCCTATAAAATCCTAAAGATTTGTCTGGAGTTGTAGGAAGACTATTTGTTGCTATTAAACATGTTGTTATAGAGTCTTCAGTAAATGAACCCCTACCTTTAAACTCATACCTCATAGAATCTTCCCCAGATAATTTTTTAATTGTATTTGTATTTTTTAAATCACCAGCATCTACCTCACCCATAATACATCCTAATTTTTTATATAAAGATGCAGCTTCAAAATTATTAGTAGATAATATTTTAATATCACTAGCACAATAATTTTTATCTCCTATAAATTTAGTTAATAATTTTAAAAAAGTTCCTTTACCATTCATACCCGCACCACAAAAAGCAAACATTCTTTGTAGGAATTGATCTGAACAAATAGTATATGCAATTATTTCTTTCATTGTTTTAACATAAGTTATATCTTGAGTTACATCATCTACAACCCACTCTTTAATTAAAGTATCCATTACTGATGTTTTATCTGAATCTCCAAGTTTCCATGGTAATGGATTTGTTGTAAAATATTTAGGACTAGGACTAAACTCTTCTCCAGAAATTATATCAACAATTTTATCTTTAAATTGTATCCATGTCTTTGGTATATCTTCTGGCTTTTTTTCTCGACCAACTTGTTTTAATGCAGTAATAATTTCATTCCTTATTTTTGAATTAATAGTATCAGCATTTGGTATATTTATTTTTAATTTATTCAACATATCTATTTCATCACAAGATTCCCAACAACCTTCTTCATCTACCCATAAGTGGAATGTTTTAATTGTATCATAAAAAAATGGCTGATTTAAATAAAATTGTTTAGCTTGTCCTTCTGGTGTGAAAATATTATATGCCATTTCTTTTGACTCCTCTATAATTTCTCTATCTTTAATTTTTAAGTTACTATTTTTTTCGTCCCAATATTCTTGCCAAAATTCCCAACTACACTTACCTTGCATATATTCTTCATTCCAAACTTCCCAAACTTCCTTACTATAATCCCCATTATTTATTACAATTTCCCCCAAGAAAGGACGGCAATGATATTCTCTTGCTATTTCTTCTCTAGTCTTAATTTTTTTCTCTTCTTTAATTTGTTCAACCACTCCCACACCTTTTACATTAATAGAATTATCATCCACTAATATTCCAACTCCTTCTTTAATGGCCTCTTCAGCCTCTGCTTTTGATACATTAATAATTTTCCCAATAGGATACATTAAACCACCTTTTTTTATTTTTAATTTAACCATTTTATATATCGTAAAACTTAGCAACTAAATAACCAGATGGTTTATTTTTATTCCATTTAGTTCTTACAATATATATTTCTTTTCCATATATTTCATCGGGAATTTTTTGTATAATATTAATGGCTTTTTTCCTTTTATATTCTTTTAAATATCCTCCGAATGTTTCGCCTGTTTTATAATCAGTATATTCATCTACCCATTTTTTAAGTGCAGAAAATGTTACAGAAAATATTTCACCACAAGAATAAATATATACTCTCCCAAAATTATTCTCCTGTGCTGTTCTTAATAAAATAGGTATATTTTGTTCCTTATCCCCTTGTTTTAATAAACTATCATGGAAAATCCACATAACAGCAACACCATTTTCTGTATAATTATAACATCTTTCTAAAAATTTCTTTTTGTTTATATTACTATTCTGTACCTCTATGGCTATTTTTCTATTTTGTATATATAAATCTGGCTGTGCAAATTTTAAATTAACCTCAACATCATTCTCCGATAAATTTAAAAATTCCATCATAAATCTTTTCATATCTAAATGGTTTTCAGTCTCAGGTTCCCAATTACAATTAGAAGTAACCTTATGTCTAAAATGTTTTATCATTTCTGTACCATCAACAAATATTAATTTTTTCTTACAAATAGGACATATAAATAAATTTCTATTTGTAATAATAAACTTATAATCTTTTTTATTCCATGAGAAGTATGATTCATTATTAGGTGAATAATTTGCCCTTAACATAATTCAACCCCCAAATCTCTTCTAATCCATTTCTCAATCCCATCCTCTAACTGCCACACAGACCCCAACTCTCTCCTATAAACATCCCGAACTTCCCCAACATCCTTAATATAAACCCTCACACTCATTCTTTAACCTCTAAATTTATAACATCAACAACATCAACAACCTTATAAGAACTAGAAACAAAATCTAACAACTCAATATACTTATCATCAAAATTAGTAAGCTTACCTTCATATTTCCATCCATTACTTTTAAGAACTATCTTTATCGTTTTACCGATACTTTCACTTAATCTCTTCTTCATTATATCTTCCATCTTCTTCTTCATATCCTGGAGTTATGGGCTCCAAGATAATAAAACTATAACACCTTTCTTTATATATCTGTCGTCGTCCCTAAAGAAAACAACACAAAAACAAGTTCGTCTTTCTCACCTCATACGACTATTCCAAATCCTATCCCCCATTCTAACAATCTCCTATTCTATTTAAATTTAATTGTAGAGTTAAAATTGTTGAGTCTTGAACTGGGTTTCTTTCATCACTCATCATCATAGTTATTTTATCTCCATTATTAATACATAAATTTCCTCCGCCCGACATACTTCCAACCTGCCCTCCAGTTCCTATAGTTCTATGTGCGTGTGTTTTGTTCATATTATTTCCGTTTATTGTTCCAGTTATAACTCCATTAATTCCTATCCCTGCGTCATATTCGCTATTTGCTCCACCACCAAAAGCTATGTGCCATTGAGTTTCGTAAACTCCTCTCATTTGTGCGGTTAAGGTTGCGTTCCCATCATAAGCAAATCCATTGTTCCATGTACTATTTAGGTCGGTTATATTTACATAAACATTTACCGACGTTAGGTCTACTGTTAGTTCATCATGTAGCCATAACTCTCCGTAAATTAAATTTCCTGTTAAGTTTCCGTTAGTTTGATTTATACTTCCATTAACATTTAATCCATTTTCGTCTAACCTCATAACTTCAACTAAATTATTTGGGTCATTATCATTTAAAGGATTAACATACCAAACAAATGGACGATTAAAAAAGTTTGCGAAAATTGTTTCTCCTTGAGAACGAGAGAATAATCCTGTTATATTCGGCTTTAACATATTCCCTAATATATAATTGCTACTTCCAATACCAACTCCCATAATTCCACCTACATCATTTGAAGTAATTGTTAGAGCTGTTGCATTAGAACCATTGTTCTTATTTTCTACTAAATAGTTTATAGACTTGTTTTCATCATCTGTAAAGAAAAATGAACTATTTGAAATATTTATTGCTTTTGCAAAAATAGTATCAACTGTTAAATTATAACCACTCATATTTAAATTCTCATCTATTTCATGTCCAGCTACCGACCAGTTAAGATTAGATAAATCTGAATGGACTGTTATTCCTGGACTTGGATTTACTCCGCTAGTTATAAGATCAGAACCTCTAACGTCAAACCATAGTTCCCCATTAGATAATGTTTCTATTGTTACAGTTCCGCCAGTATTCTTCATAACAAATCTAGCCACTGGAACATAGATTTTTTTTATAAAATCATTATTAGGGAAGAATCGAATAGTATTATCAGTGTCTATTTCAGCGTCAATAATTTTCGTATACTCACTTGTTGGTTTATTTTGAACAGTGCAATAAGTTCTACCAGCATGGTCTTGCGTATGGACTATTCCACATACGACATTAAAGTATTTATTATTTCCAATGGCTTCACTTCCACCATATTGATTAAAGCCGTCTAATGAGTTTATTTGGTCAAATTCTCCATCAGTATGGATGTGTGTTGTTGATGCACTACTATAATTTTTAGTTGTTGTTTCTGTAGTAAGTATTATCTTCATAATACCGCTTGTGAAATTAAATTCTGTGCTTGTTGCGTTAATATCAAAACCGTCAATGTAAAGTGCTCCTTCATCATATAGTCTATGATATACTCCTCTTATGAATGTATGAGTAGTTGCTGAGCTAACAAATCCACCGTATTCATTACCACTTGCACCCATCAGTATTTGGGCAACGTCAGCTACGTCATCCTGTGCAGTAGTGCTTTTGGTCAATGTTGCAGTACCTCCATCAGTGTAATAAATATGGTTAAATGCTGGAGTAGTGTTTGTTCCAGTTGTTAAAGCAATGCTATCATTAACATCATTAAAATAATTGTATTCATCAATATTTATGGCAAGTGTTTTATTGTGTATCTCAGTTATGTGAAGAGTGTCGCTAATAATGCTACTATTGATTCTAGAAATTAAGATATTATTTTTCATCTCATCAGATAGTTCGAGTTCTCTTGTCATAAAATGAACTTCATTATCTGTATCACGTAAATATACATCTCCAATAACTTCTAAATCATCAGTGACTCCTAAGTCAGCACCTGTAATACTAGTGCTAAAATCAATGCTCCAATTAAAACCTCCTTCCCTTGCATAACAAAAAGCATCTGTTGCGTTAGAATTATTTAAGCAGTTAACCTCCTCGTTAGCAATTAAAAAGCTTCTTGCGATAACTGTTGTTTGATTTGTTCCGCCAGGATTCAATACAAAATGAGGTAGATAGTCTGATGTTCCACCACGAGTTGTATAAAATCCCAATGCCTTAACTCCATTGAGTAGTGGGTTGTTGTTAAACTCTGTGATAGTCCAATTATTAAAATTTATACTTCCATCGTTTCCATCAATATTTAATGTTTCTGTAAGATTATAATCACCAGCAACACCAATATCTAAATCATAAAATTGTGTCATTCCTGCAAGTTTACTACCATTCCTACTCCCCAATTTTTCAACGACGACTTCTTCAGTTACATCAATCCTATTAGGTGTGACCAATAAATCAACTCCTTCTCCACTAGTATCTGTTATTACACCCATTAAAATATTAAAATGAGGAAACATAGGAATAACATTAGTAAGATTACCATTTCTAGGGAAAGTACTTGCATATATCTGATCATTTTCATTAACTAATCCTTTCAAATAAGTAATATTTCTAACAAGACCTTGAGTAGTCACATAACCATTATTTTGGTTACCAATATCGTGTGTTGTAATTCCAATAATATTAGCAAAAGGTTTACAAAATGCACAACCAAGTTTAAACGTTGGCCTACCACCTTGCCCCCCATTAATATAAACAGCTTTACCATTTTCTATTGTATCACCCTCATCATTCTTTCCCCTAATCCACGTCTCCTGTCCTATTTGGTTACTAACTCCATCCACCTCTGTCATAATTGTCCAAGTCTTATCATTACCATTCTCATAATATAATAATCCTTCTTGGTGTTCTGGAATTGAATCATCAATAACCGGAACTATAGTATCCACTTCTACTAAAGAGTTGTTATTTAATTTTACATTATCTGAAAACACTCCACCACCTTCTTTAGTAAAATTAATAACACAATTTCCAGTTTCAATATTACAAAGTTCTAAAATATTATCACTAACCAAATCTACAGTAAAAAATATTGAATCATTCAATCCCCAATTTCCAAAAGAATCATTGCCATAAAATAACAAGTGATGAGAACCCTCTTCAACCTCTAATGTAGTATTAATTGCTATAGTTATATTTGTTCCATTATAATTTATAATCCACGTATCTATAGCTTCATTCGCAGTTGCATTGAAATAAATTGATGGATTGGAGGCTGATGTATAAGTTATACTTAACGGAGAGTGAACTGTTATTATGGGAGCTATGTTGGTGATGTTGAAAGTTCTAGTCTCACTTGTTGTTGTACTTTCATCTGATCCTGTAACGTACCAGGTATGAGTTGTTTTAGTTAATCCAGATACAGTAACGCTTATTGTTTGAAATATTGGGGTGGCATTAATAATCCCCGTATTATTAACAATATCATCAATATATAGCTCCCAAGTTATTTCTTCTGTATCATTGTCGCTTATATTGAACTGAAAAATAACAGTGTTGTTTTGTGATTGATAATTGTCTTCTGGATTTATTAATGTTACGTTTGTTACATTCCCTACTTCAACACTCACATTACTATAATCAAAAGTCATAGAGTCTAACTGACCGTCAGAATGGAAAGTAACTTCATACAATACATTGGTTGCTATACTAGTCCCAAAATCATCATCTAAACTAATAGTGTTATTATTACAAGGATACGCATCTGTGAAATTACCAAAACTAGAGGTATTAACTAATATATTTAATGTTTCAGGGTCAGCAATATCAACAGCCACATGTTCTCTAAAGACACCATCATAGATTAAGGTGTCGTTACTAATTGCAGCATTATAAGTGGTGTCTGTAATCGCATCATCCGATATAGTTATCTTTACATTATTAACACCTTTATCTGTATCACCCCCATCGTTATGATAATTATTTACTCTTATTTCATCAAAATCCAATGGAGTATCAAACACAATAATTAATCTTTGATTTGTTATAACGAAAAGAGACCTCCAAGTAGCACTAAGTCTAGTGCCAGTAAGTGACAAACTAGTATCGAAAGCCATAAATGGCTCAAGAAGTGTAACAACAAATGTAGTAGCGTAAGATGTAGACAAAGCATCATTCATTGTTATTTTATTTCCACTAAGATAAAAGTCAATTTCTCTTATCCCCATACTACCTGTATCGCCGTGATTGTCTGCTATATCAAAAATTACGCTCTTAGCATTCCATTTTGGAGTTTCATTAGAAATCTTGAACTTCGCAGTAAGATTGCCCGTTGCATTACAAGTAAAATTATGAAGATAAGCAGGAGTAGTTTCATTTAAAGGTATAATTCTAGTGAAAGTTCCAGGAAGACTATCATTAATTAAAACAATGATTCCGTTAGAAACATTTGTATTATTGAACAATGCGGCTACATTAGTTGTCCATTGAGAATCTGTTATACTAAATGCAGGGTCAATAAAAGTTGTATTTTTTGTTTCATCATTAAATGCGGTGAATTCAACTTTGAATGTAGAGGATAAAGTTCCTCCAGTAATATTATTAATTTCATGCGATAATCCAAAAGAACAATTAGCACCACTAACGCAAATATCTTCGTTGTCTATTTTATTTGTATCAACTAATTTAGCTATTTTTGCAAAGAATAAATTAATAACCTTGACTTCTCCTCCAATAAAATAATCACCTTTATACTCGAATATCTTTTGATCACAAACAGTCTCATACATATATTGTCCGTCTTCTGTTGTATTGTAGACTGTAGCCATATATTTTAGAAAGTCTCCATTAGATGAATCAACCTCAATTTTCTGTGGCCTAATAACATAACCATCACTAGAGTTCATGTAAAGAGTTACGTTGCAACTGTAATCGTAATCGTATGAAGTTATGTTTGTTTCATTATCAAAGCTTGGAGTTGTGTGAATATAATTAACCATAGAAAGATTTTGATATTCAACAGCATAGGAAGTAGCTCCTAGTTTTATATCTGTATCTATATTAACAGATTGTGCATCTGTTAGAGAGATATGATAACAACTTTCACCATCACATTTCCCAGATTCACATTTTAATTTAATCGGTTTATTTTTGTCATCTAGAATATCTGTTCCATCTGAATATTGTAATTCTTTATCTACAAAACCAGAGCAACTTCCACCCTTAGGAATCCATCCCAATTCTGTTTTTTTATCTTTGGCAT
>Ga0209991_10000070_pt1 | contig 42969 bp, 42 predicted proteins | sample ChitaG_FD_183167 | JGI IMG/M metagenome (GOLD analysis project Ga0209991, IMG submission 183167) | Deep subsurface microbial communities from South Pacific Ocean to uncover new lineages of life (NeLLi) - Chile_00310 metaG (SPAdes)... | ecosystem: Environmental > Aquatic > Marine > Oceanic >... | reverse complement strand
TGTCTTGTATGGCGACTTGTCCTTGGCGAAACGCACGTCGCGGTTGATCCGGAACATCGTCTCGCGACCGCCGTGCAGTTCCCACGGCCCACCGACCGTCGCATCGGCGCAGGCCTCGAGCGCTTCGACGAACGGCTCGCGCACCTGGCTCTCGTACTCGTCGCGGTGCGCCTCGAACCAGGCCTTCTCGTTGTTCTCGGCCAGGCCGCGCAGGAAGGTGAAGGTCGCCTTGCTAAATCCCAGCGTCTCGCCCATCAGGACATCCCAACACCTCAGAAGAGTCGTGTCGAGGCTCCGGGTCGGATCCCCGACTCAACAGGCCGGCGTAGGGTCGTTACATGAATCCAGCCGACGGTAAGGCCGATGCCAGTCTGCTCACCGGCGTCTCCGAAACAGCGCTGCTAACGCTGAACGGCAGGGCGCATCAGGCGCGCCATCCGGACGCGATCATCGATGATCCAATGGCGATTCGGCTCGCCGACGCCATAGATTGCGACTTCGACAAGTTCGGCCGCAAGGGCCAGGAGATGGCATTGCGGTCGCTGGCCTTCGACAAGTGCACGACGCAGTATCTGACCGAACATCCCGCCGCCACCGTTGTCGCGCTGGCCGAGGGCCTGCAGACCAGCTTCTGGCGGCTTGACAGCACACTGGCTGGTGCTCAATTTCGCTGGCTGACAATTGATTTTGCGTCCATCATCGACCTGCGTCGTCGACTGCTGCCGCTATCGCCGCGAATCGCTACCCGCGCGCAATCCGCCTTGGACTACAGCTGGATGGACAAAGTTGACACCAGCGACGGTGTCTTCATCACAGCCGAGGGTTTGCTGATGTATCTGCAACCCGAAGAGTCGATGGGTCTCATCACCGAGTGTGCCAAGCGATTTCCGGGCGGGCAGATGATCTTCGATCTGCCCCCGGTCGTCGTGAAGAGGCTCGCCCGCAAGGGTATCCGGGCATCCAGGCATTACCGCGTTCCGCCGATGCCGTTTAGCCTGTCGCCGCGTCAACTGGCGGGCCTGGCCCACACGGTGCCTGGTATCCGCGCGGTTCATGATCTGCCGATCCCTCGGGGACGCGGCCTCTTCTTCAGGACGCTGTTTCCCGCCTTCTGGCAGCTGCCCTTGACCAGACAGATCCGCGGTGCTTACACGCTGCTGGAGTTTGGCGCCCGACTATCCTGACTGACCATGGCCGACATCCACCCGTTCCGAATCGCTATCCCCGATGACGTCCTAGCCGACCTCAAGCACCGGTTGGAGCGCACCCGATGGCCCGACCCCGAATGTGTGGACGACTGGAGCCAGGGCATCCCGCTGGACTACACCCGCGAACTGGCCGGGTACTGGGCGCAGGAGTACGACTGGCGGGCAAGGGAAGCCGCACTCAACCGCTTCGACCAGTTCACTGCCGAAATCGACGGGTTGAAGATTCACTTCATACATCAACGCTCCACGCGCGAAGATGCCTTCCCGCTGATCATCACCCATGGCTGGCCCGGATCGATCGTCGAGTTCCACAAGGTCATCGAACCGCTCAACGACTCCGGTTTCGACGTCGTATGCCCGTCCCTGCCCGGCTACGGATTCTCTGGAAAACCGACAGCCAGCGGCTGGGGGGTCGAGCGCATAGCTGCGGCTTGGGACGAGTTGATGGGGGCACTGGGCTACCAGCGTTACGGCGCGCAGGGCGGCGACTGGGGCGCGGCGGTGACCACCCAGATCGGCCGCAACGGCCGCCATTGCGTGGCCATCCACACCAATATGCCGCTCGGCCGGCGTCCAAAGGATCTCGGCGAGCTGACGTCAGAGGAGGCCGCCGCTCTCGAGCGCGTCAGCCACTACCAGAAGTGGGATTCGGGCTACGCCAAGCAACAGTCGACCCGACCACAGACGTTGGGCTACGGCTTGGTCGACTCGCCAGTCGGACAACTAGCCTGGATCGTCGAGAAGTTCTGCTCGTGGATGGACTGTGACGGTCATCCCGAGAATGTGCTATCCAAGGACGAATTGCTCGACAACGTGATGTTGTACTGGGCCACCGGCACCGGAGCGTCGTCGGCTCGGCTGTACTGGGAAAGCTTCCGGAGCTTCGCCGGCGGCGACCCGGTCACCCTCCCCACGGGCGTCGCATCCTTCCCGAAGGAGATCCTGCGCTCGCCGCGGCACTGGTGCGAGAACAACTACAACATCACCCGTTGGACAGACATGCCGCGCGGCGGGCACTTCGCTGCCTTCGAGCAGCCCGAACTGTTCGTCGACGATCTGGCCAGCTTCTTCGCCGACTTCCGTTAACGCCGGCGCGGTTCACAGATCGCCTGCCGGGACGAAATCGCGATCTCACCGCAGACTCAGCGAAGTCGCAGCGGCACGCCTCGGCTGGCGCGCAAGGGGCACTCGGGCACAGCATCCCGCGTGTGAGCCGGTTCATCGGGCAAGATTGCTGGCATGGACAGTGGTATGGGCTCGCTCAAAGTGCTCGTGGTCGATGACGACCCGGACGTCCTCGCCTCGCTCGAACGAGGACTGCGGCTGTCCGGATTCGAGGTCTTCACCGCCGTCGACGGGGCAGAAGCGCTGCGCAGCGCCACCGAGACCCGACCTGACGCGATCGTGCTCGACATCAACATGCCAGTACTCGACGGCGTCTCGGTGGTGACTGCGCTTCGCGCGATGGACAACGACGTGCCGGTGTGCGTGCTGTCGGCGCGGTCCTCAGTCGACGACCGGGTCGCCGGCCTGGAGGCCGGTGCCGACGACTACCTGGTGAAGCCTTTCGTGCTGGCCGAGCTGGTGGCGCGGGTCAAGGCGCTGTTACGCAGGCGCGGATCGACAGCGACGTTCTCGTCGGAGACCATCGCGGTCGGCCCCCTGGAGGTCGACATCCCCGGTCGGCGGGCACGCGTCAACGGCGTCGACGTAGAGCTGACCAAGCGAGAGTTCGATCTGCTGGCCGTGCTGGCCGAGCACAAGACCGCCGTTTTGTCCCGCGCGCAGCTCCTCGAATTGGTGTGGGGTTACGACTTCGCCGCCGACACCAACGTGGTCGACGTGTTCATCGGCTACCTCCGACGCAAACTCGAGGCCAATGGTGCGCCGCGGCTGCTGCACACAGTTCGCGGCGTGGGATTCGTCCTCAGGCAGCAGTAGGTTCGTGCCCGCGGGCTCAGTCGGCAAGGCTAGGGCGCGGCCAACAGATCGATGACGAAGATGAGCGTCTTGCCGGAGAGTCGGTGCCCGCCGCCGGACGGACCATATGCCTGCGCAGGCGGGATCGTCAGTTTGCGCCGTCCGCCGACCTTCATTCCCGGGATGCCGTCCTGCCAGCCCTGGATGAGGCCGCGCAGCGGGAACTCGATGGACTCGCCCCGGTTCCAGGAGCTGTCGAACTCCTCACCAGTGTCGTATTCGACACCGACGTAGTGCACCTCCACGTTTGCGCCGGGGACGGCTTCGGGGCCGTTGCCGACCACGATGTCCTCGATCACCAATTCGGTCGGGGCCGGGCCGTCAGGGAAGTCGATCTCAGGTTTGCTCGTCACCGAACACACCGTAGTCGGGCGGGCTTAACACTTGGCCACGTCCCTCCGGCTGGTCGTCTATTGCGAATCCGCCTTACGACACGCCACCGAAGAGTAAGCGTGCGTTACTTGGTAGCCCGGGCCGGCGCGCAACCCTGATGCCCCCACGAGTTCAATGATCAGCGTGACCGAGGCCCAATTCGACGCGATCATCGTCGGGGGCGGGCACAACGGACTGGTGGCCGCCGGCTATCTGGCTCAGGCCGGGCAGCGGGTGTTGTTACTGGAGCGCCTCGACCATGTCGGCGGCGCGGCTGTGTCAGCGTGCGCCTTCGACGGCGTGGATGCGCGGCTTTCGCGCTACTCGTACCTGGTCAGCCTGCTGCCTGCGCACATCGTCGAGGACCTGGGCGCACGCATTGAGTTGGTGCGGCGCCGCTATTCGTCCTACACCCCCGATCCGGCCTTTGGCGGACGCACCGGCCTGCTGATCGGGCCGCGCAGCACCTTCGGCGCTGTCGGCGCCGAAGCCGACGAGAACGGTTTCGCCGACTTCTACCGGCGGTGCCGGCTGGTGACCGAGCCCTTGTGGCCGACGCTCACCGAACCGCTGCGCACTCGCGAGCAGGCTCGTCGGCACGTCATCGGCCGCGGCGCCGAAGCGCAGGCTGCATGGGAGACGCTGATCTGTACTCCGATCGGGCACGCGATCACCGGTGCGGTGGCCAGCGACCTCGTGCGCGGCGTGATGGCAACCGACGCGCTGATCGGCACGTTTGCCCGCGCCGATGAAGAGTCGCTGACGCAGAATGTCTGCTTTCTGTACCACTTACTCGGCGGTGGCACCGGCAACTGGGACGTTCCGGTCGGTGGGATGGGTGCGGTAAGCGGTGCCCTGGCCGCTGCGGCGGCCTCTCATGGGGCCGAAATCACCACCGGCGCCGACGTCTACGCGATCACGCCCGACGGCGAGGTGCGCTACCGACGCGGTAGCCAGGACTACGGCGTTCGCGGCCGCGTTGTACTGGCTAATGTGACCCCCGCGGTGCTGGCCCGGTTGACCGGTAGCCCCGAGCCAGCTGTAACCCCGGGTGCCCAGGTGAAGGTCAACCTGATGCTGCGGCGCCTCCCGCGCCTGGCCGACCACACAGTCACACCGGAGCAGGCCTTCGGCGGAACCTTCCACATCAACCAGAGCTACCGTCAACTCGACGCCGCCTTCGACCGAGCCTCGGCCGGGGAACTACCCGACCCGCTCCCGTGTGAGGTGTACTGCCACTCATTGGCCGATCCCACCATCCTGTCCGATGAGTTGCGCGGCGCGGGTGCTCACACGTTGACCGTGTTCGGCCTCCACACGCCGCACCGTTTGGCCGCAAGCGACCCCGATCGGATGCGCGACCGGCTGACGACCGCAGTGCTGAACTCGCTGAATTCGGTTCTCGCCGAGCCAGTTCAAGATGTGCTGATGCGCGACTCGGGCGGCCGGCTATGCATCGAGACCAAGACGACCGCTGACCTTGAGCAGACGTTGGCGATGACCGCCGGCAACATCTTCCACGGAGCGTTGACGTGGCCATTTGCCGAGGACGGCGAATCATTGAACACCCCCGCCCGCCGTTGGGGCGTGGCAACCGAATACGACCGGATCCTGTTGTGCGGTTCAGGTTCTCGGCGCGGCGGCGCCGTATCCGGCATCGGCGGGCACAACGCCGCGATGGCAGTACTGGAGAGCTAGCGGGCGCCCGGGTTGCCGTCCGACTGCCCGGCGATCAGCGGCGCCAGTCGTTCGGCTGAACGCAGTCCGCGCGATGACGTCGAGTAAAAGCCCAGCGCGAAAATCAGCACCCCGGCTCCGGCGAATATCAGCCACAGCGGCCGGGCGGTGCGGGCGAAGTCGATGCTCGGATCCGCGAGCGCGGCACCGGCAACCGAACCGCACAACGCCACACCGATACTCACACCCACCTGACGGCTGGCTGAGGCAATCCCTGAGGCAGCACCGGCACGGTCTGACGGCATCCCGCTGACCGCCTCGTTGGTTATGGGCGCATTCACCATCGAAAAGCCGATCCCGAATACCGCGAAAACCACCAGCAGTTGCCACACCGGAGTATCGGCGCTGAGCTGGGTGAGCATCAGCGTCGCGACAGTCATCAAAGTTCCGGCGATCAGCAGGGAGGGACGGGCACCGAATCGGCCGACGAGGCGACCCGAAAGCGGGGCGAAGATGAGCGCGCCGAAGGCGAGCGGAAGATAGATCAGGCCAGTGTCCAACGCCGAGAATCCCCGCTGGCCTTGCAGATACAACGACATCATGAACAGGAACGCGCCCCACGCGGCGAAAGCAGACACCGCGGTGATCGTCGCCGACGAGAACGGGATGCTGCGAAAAAACCGCAAGTCGACGAACGGATCGGCACGTCTGGCTTCGTAGCGCACGAAGGCCACGAAGGCCAGCGCAGCGATGAGGCTCATGGCAACGACGTCCGGTTCGCCCCAACCCCGCGCCGGGCCCTCGATGAGAACGAACACCATGCCGAACAGGAAGGTCACCGCGAGGGCCTGGCCGACGGGATCCACGCTGCGCATGGACGTCGACTTGGATTCGGGCACAAAGATTGCGGCCAGCAGTATCGCTACCGCGCATATCGGCAGATTTATCCAGAACACGGCCCGCCAGCCGACGTACTCAATGAGCACGCCGCCCACGATCGGGCCCAGCGCCATCGAGATGCCGACGACACCACCCCAGATGCCGATAGCCCTCGCCCGCTCCACCCGACCGGTGAACACCTGGGTGATGATCGACATCGCGACGGGATTGAGCATCGAGCCGCCGATCGCCTGCAGCAGCCGAGCGGCGATCAGGGTTTCGATGTTCGGCGCCAGGCTGCACAGCAAGGAGGCGACGGCAAAGACCAACAATCCCACCTGGAATGTGCGTCGTCGGCCGAATCGGTCGGCAATGGCACCCGACAAGAGCAATAACGACGCCAGCACCAGCGTGTAAACGTCGATGACCCACTGCATCTGCGCCGGCGTGGCGGCCAGGTCTGCGCGGATGCTCGGTATCGCGACGTTGACAATCGTCGCGTCCATGGAGACGATCAGCAGGCTCAGACAGCACGAGGCCAAGATGACGGCCTTGCGCCGCGGGCTCAGCGACTCGACGATGGCGTCAGTCACACCGCACTTGCTGCTCTACATATTCTGCGATCAACGGGCGCCGGCCGTTAAGCAGGCCCAGCATTTACCGACTGTCCAACTCGGCGTAGCCGCGCTCGGTGTAGCCAGTGTAGATCTGGCGCGGGCGGCCGATCTTGTTGGGCTCGCCGTGCATCTCCCGCCAGTGGGCGATCCACCCCGGCAGCCGGCCCAACGCAAACAGCACCGTGAACATCCGGGTCGGGAAGCCCATCGCCCGGTAGATCACGCCCGTGTAGTAGTCGACGTTCGGGTAGAGCTTGCGTTCGACGAAGAAGTCGTCGGTCAGCGCGATCTCTTCGAGCGACTTGGCGATGTCGAGTAGCTGGTCATCGACGCCGATCTTCTCCAAGATCTTGTCCGCCTGCTCCTTGACGATGCGCGCCCTCGGGTCGTAGTTCTTGTACACGCGGTGACCGAAGCCCATCAGCTTCACGCCCTCTTCGCGTTTCTTCACCCTTTCGACGAAGGAGGCGACGTCGCCGCCCTCCCTACGGATCTTCTCCAGCATCTCTAGCACCGCCTGGTTGGCGCCACCATGCAGCGGGCCCCACAGTGCGTTGATGCCACCGGAGATCGAGGTGAACAGGTTGGCCTGCGAGGACCCGACCAGGCGCACCGTCGAAGTCGAGCAGTTCTGCTCATGGTCGGCATGCAGGATGAACAGCATGTCCAGCGCACGCACGATTTCCGGATCGACCTCGTAGGGCTCAGCCGGGAATCCGAACGTCATCCGGAGGAAGTTCTCGACCAGGGTCAGCGAGTTGTCGGCGTATAAGAACGGCTGCCCCTCGGACTTCTTGTACGCGTAGGCCGCGATCGTCGGCAATTTGGCCAGCAGCCGGATGGTGGACAGCTCGACCTGGTCGGGATCGAAGGGGTCCAGCGAGTCCTGGTAGAAGGTGCTGAGCGCGTTGACGGCGCTGGAGAGCACCGGCATCGGGTGCGCATTGCGCGGAAAGCCGTCAAAGAAGCGCTTCAGGTCCTCGTGTAACAGGGTGTGCCGCTGGATCTGGGTGGTGAATTTCTCCAGTTCCTGAGCCGTTGGCAATTCACCGTAGATCAACAAGTAGCTGACCTCGATGAACGTCGACTTCTCCGCCAACTGCTCGATCGGATAACCGCGGTATCGCAGAATTCCGGCATCACCGTCGATGTAGGTGATCGCGCTCTTGGTGGCAGAGGTGTTGACGAAACCGCTGTCGTACGTTGTGTAACCCGTCTTAGCCAGTAACGAACCCAGAGCGACGCCATCGGCTCCCTCTGTGGCGTGGGCGATGTCAAGTTCGACCTCGCCACCCGGGTATTTCAGGGTGGCGTACTCTTGCTCGGCTTCGGCGTTATCGGCCACTGGGATCCCTTCTATCTTTGTTGGATCTGTCGGGAAATCGCTAAGTCTGCCATCAAAAGGTAGTCCCATTGCGGCACGAACGCGCGCGAAGGGTCAGGCAGGTCGGACAAGACCCACGATTTCGACGATGAATTCATCTGCTAGGGCTGCAGGCGTTCGATCACCGAGCCGCGAACACGAATCCTGTTGTGGACCCTGTTCTCCCGACCCTGCCAAAATTCGACCGCCTCAGGGGCGATCATGTACCCACCCCAATGCGGCGGCGGCGGAATGTCGTCGACATCGGAGAAACGCTCGGTGACCTCGGCTAGCTGGTCGAGCAATGCGGCGCGCGACGGGATCGGTCTGCTCTGCGACGACGCCCAGGCCCCCAGCTGAGACCCGCGCGGCCGGCGTACCCAGTATTCGGCAGTCTCCTCGAGCGTGACCTTCGTGACCGAGCCGTGGACGTGCACCTGCCGTCCCAGCGCATACCAAGGGAAGGTCGCCGAGGCATACGGGTTCGCGGCCAACTGCACACCCTTGTCGGAATCGTAGTTGGTGAAGAACGAGATGCCGGATTCATCCACGCTCTTGCACAGCACGGTGCGGGTGACGGGCCTGCCGCTGCTGTCGACGGTCCCGACGACCATCGCGTTGGGCTCGGTTATACCCGCCTGTTCGGCCTCCGACATCCAGCTGCCCAACAGCGCCACCCAGCCGACGTCAAGCCAGCTGGCGTCTAGATCACCGCTGCCGTCTTTCTCCGCAGCTCCGTACTCCACCCGCATCCGCGCAAATTCATCAGAAGTCCCCACACGACAACGCTACGCCGCAGCCGGAGCGTCGACCGGTCCATTTTGCACCCCGGAACCGGACTCTCCGTGTCGCCGCGGGACACAGATGCAAGGATCAACAGATGACTGCGGTACCGAAGGATTTTGCTCCCGGGTTGGCGGGCGTGGTGGCGTTCGAGACGGAGATCGCCGAACCTGACAAGAACGGCGGGGCGCTGCGCTACCGCGGTGTCAACATCGAGGACCTGGTCGCAAACCACGTGACCTTCGGCGATGTATGGGGGCTGCTGGTCGACGGTCGCTTCGGGCAAGGCCTGCCGCCTGCCGAACCGTTCCCGCTGCCGATCCACAGTGGCGATGTCCGAGTAGATGTCCAGGCAGGTTTGGCGATGCTGGCGCCGATCTGGGGTTACCCACCGCTGCTGGACATCGACGATCAGACGGCTCGCGATCAACTCGCTCGCGCCTCGGTGATGGCGCTGTCTTATGTCGCCCAGTCTGCGCGCGGCATCTATCAACCGGCGGTGCCGCAGCGCACTGTCGATGAACGCAACACCGTCACCGCACGATTCATGACCCGATGGCAAGGCGACCCTGACCCGCGCCACATCGAGGCCATCGATGCCTACTGGGTGAGCGCCGCCGAGCACGGCATGAACGCGTCCACGTTCACCGCGCGCGTGATCGCGTCGACGGGTGCCGACGTGGCCGCCTCGCTGTCAGGTGCGATCGGTGCGATGAGCGGACCTCTGCACGGCGGTGCTCCCGCACGGGTGATCCCGATGATCGAAGAGGCCGAGCAGACCGGCGATGCGCGGGCGGTGGTCAAGGGGATCCTGGATCGCAGCGAAAAGCTGATGGGCTTCGGACACCGGGTGTATGAGGCCGAGGATCCGCGCGCGCGGGTGCTGCGTGCGACCGCCAAACGCCTGGCGGCGCCTCGCTACGAGGTGGCGGCCGAGCTGGAGCAGGCCGCATTGGCCGAGTTGCGGGAGCGCCGCCCCGACCGGGCCATCGAGACCAACGTCGAATTCTGGGCGGCGGTGATCCTCGACTTCGCACAGGTGCCGCCGAATATGATGCCCGCGATGTTCACCTGTGGCCGCACGGCCGGCTGGTGCGCACACATCCTTGAACAGAAACGGCTTGGCAAGCTCGTGCGGCCGTCGGCGATCTACGTCGGCCCGGCTCCGCGCTCACCTGAGTCGGTCCAGGGCTGGGATCTCCTCGACCTGGCATGAGGACCAGCCCGCAGTCGGGGCTCAGCGACTCCCGCAGCGGTGATTGGCGTTGAATTTTCTACCCGCCACCGGTCTCTATCGAGAACCGGACAGCGACAGCTAGCGGAGTTTCCCAAGCGTCACCGCCCTGCGGGCGCGGCGAGGCAATCCGGTCAGCAGACGCCGATGCGCCGGTGGTTCGGGCGCGGCTGCAGCGGCTGCGAGCATGCCGCCGTTGGTCGTGAACTTGTCGCGAGGCCGCTGCTCACCGCCGCGCGCGATCTCGGCCTCGTCGATCGCTTTCCATCCCGCAGCGTCGATCATCTCCGGCCGCCGGCCCCGCACGAACCGATCCAGCGCGGCTATCTTGTGCACGGGATCGATCAACAATCCGTCGTTGTAGTCAGCCACCAGACTGTGCACCGTCTCCGCGGCGCAGGATTTGTTGGTTCCGATAAAGCCAGTTGGACCGCGCTTGATCCACCCCGCCACATAGCTGCCGCGCACGGGTTGCGCACTGCCCGGATCGACCACCCGTCCCCCATCGCTGGGAACCACCGCAGCGACCTCGTCGAACGGTAGGGCGCGAATCGGCTTGCCCCGGTATCCGATTGACGTCAACACCAGGCCAGCGGAAATCACCTGAGTTTCGTCGGTCCCACTCACCGCGAACTCGATGCCATTAGCTCTTTGGGCAGTCGATGTCTCCGTGAGCACCCGCGTCGGCCTCAAGTTGTATGCAAGCCGAATCCGCGGCCCTGATGATGGGATCGCGGCGTCGCCCAGTTTTGCGAGAATCTCCAGCTTGTTGCGCGTCCATCGGTCGGCTTCGTTGGCGAGGTCGTCAATTACGAGATCGCGATCAGCGGTGTCGAGCACGACCTGGTGGGTCGAGGTGAGTCCGATTAGTTCGGGCATCGTGAACGCCGAAGCGGCCGGCCCTCGACGGGCCACGATCACGACCTCCCGCACCTCCGATTCCTGCAGCGCGCGCAGTGCATGGTCAGCAATATCAGTACTCAACAGTGTTTTTGGGTCGGTGATCAATATCCGTGCAACGTCCAGCGCCACGTTCCCGTTACCGACGATAACGACGCGTTCACCACGCAGATCGACTGGCAGGTTTCTAAAGTCGGGATGGCCGTTGATCCATGCAACCAATTCGGTGGCGGTGGACGTGCCCGGCAGGCCCATGCCGTCTACCTCGAGACGGCGGTCATGGGGTGCGCCGACGGCATACAACACCGCGTGGTGGTGTTCGAGAAGTTCCTCGTGTGTCAGATGCGATCCCACCTCGACGTTGAGGTAGAACCGAAGTCCGCGCTTCGCCGCGATCTTGTCGAAGAGCCGCGTCACCCTCTTGGTGCTCTGGTGGTCAGGAGCCACACCCGCGCGCACCAGACCGTAGGGCGTCGGCAGCTTTTCGAAGACGTTGACCCGCACGCCCCGCTGGGTGAGCAGTTCGTCGGCGGCGTACATGGCCGCGGGCCCCGAGCCGACGACAGCGACCCGCAACGGGCCGCCCGACCGCGGGTTCACCACCGGCGCTTCGAGCACCGGCGCCAACTTCGACGTCGGCGACAGCTTGCCCTCCCGCACAGGATAGAACGCCGCGTTCAACTCGACGAACGGCAACTGCTGCTCGGTCAGCCGAGCCTCGGAGGCGATCGCGCCCACCGGGCAGGCGGCCACGCAGGCGCCGCAGTCCACGCATGCCACCGGGTCGATGTAGAGCATTTCGGCAGTGGCGAATCCCGGCTCGTCCGGCGACGGGTGGATGCAGTTCACCGGACATGCGTAGACGCACGACCCGTCGCTGCAGCACGACTGAGTGATGACGTGAGGCACTGGGATTCCTAGGGGAGGCGCCGACGGCGAGCGCCTAGGCGGCGGTCACCATGTGCTGACGCGCGGGCTCGCTGCGGTAGCGGTTGGGTTGGCCGTCGATCTTGCAGATCCGCCAAATCAGCTTCGCGACCGGATTCATCAGGCCCGTCTCGTGGCACAACATCCTTACATCACCGAACATGTCACGCATGTACTGCCGCGACTCGGGCGACTGGAAGAACACGTCTTTTCTGACCGAACTCGGGATGTCGAATTCTGTCCAGAACGACTTCGGTGGCTTCACGATCGCCTGGCAGAGAACACGCATGATGATCGGCACGTGCAGTGACAACCAGAACCGCTTGCGACGCGGCATGTTGGGGACACGCTTACGCAGATACTCGTGCGCGAACGAGATGTGCCGGGCCTCCTCGGCCACGTGGATGGCCATCACGCGCTCCATGATCGGATGCAGCGCTTTTCCCTCCCTCAGCACGTTCTTCTGGGTGTGGTCAATGGGCTCCTCGCCGGCGAGCACGCCGAAGAAGAACACGATGGGCAAGGGGCCGGCGGCCAGTGGGATGAACTGCGACAGCCACTTGAGCACCCGCGGCATTCCCGGCACGTCGGCGCCGATGCGGTTCACCATCTCCTGGAACATCATGGTGTGGTTGCACTCTTCGACCGACTCGTGCAGGCAGTACCGGTACTCCGGGGAGCCGTTGGGCACCCAGAAGGCGTAGTTCATCAGACCGCGGATCAGCATCGACTCGAAATGCTGGCCGACCTTGACGATATTGGCTTGGCGCCACATCCCGATCTCGATCTGCTTCTCGATCGGCTGGGACAGGTACCAGGGGTGACGGCCGATCAGGTCGGAGCCCGGCAATACCCACCGGGTGTCGTTGGGGATCACCGCAAATTCGGGCGCGTCCCAATCGATGTCGGTGTAGGGGTTGAAACTACGACGCACAGACCCCTCAGACAGGATGTTCAGCAGGTCGATGTACGCCTGGTCCTGCGGGCTGTCACCTAACTCCATGTTCTTGCGCCAGCGCCGGATGATAGGCGTTTTAGCGGTCTTGGCAGCCATTCGTGAGCCTCCCCTGAAGTTTACATTCGCCTGTCGGTTGTCTAAGTACAGTACCCGCGGTCCCAGGAATTGGACAGGGACTTCCGCCAGATGTGGCGCTGCCGAGTTATCTGCATCACATGTGACCGGGGTCATACCCGGTCCGGCAGCTGGTCGCCCTCGGGTAGCACCCGGCCGGCCGCGCGGCGCCCTGACACATCGTGGCCGTCGCCGCTGACGGCGCCCGCATCGCGGCCGCCTGATCGCCGGTCTTAGGCTTGCCAACATGGCCGACGCCTCAATTACCTTGACCATCCCGCCCGACCTCAAACCCGCAGATGGCCGATTCGGCTGCGGGCCCTCCAAGGTCAGAGCCGAACAACTGCAGGCACTGGTGGCGGCCGGTGACATATTCGGGACATCGCATCGACAGGCTCCGGTCAAGAACCTGGTGGCCCGCGTACGCGAGGGTCTTCGACAGCTGTTCTCGCTACCCGACGGCTACGAGGTGATCCTCGGCAACGGCGGGTCCACCGCATTCTGGGACGCCGCGGCGTTCGGACTGATCGACAAGCGCTCGCTACATCTGACCTTCGGCGAGTTCAGCGCGAAGTTCGCCTCGGCCGTCGCCAAGAACCCGTTCGTCGGTGAGCCCATCGTCGTCAAGGCCGATGCGGGTAGCGCACCCAAACCGGTGTCGGATCCGACCGTCGACCTGATCGCGTGGGCGCACAACGAAACCTCCACCGGGGTCGCAGTTCCAGCGGAACGCCCCCAGGGATCCGGCAGCGCGCTGATCGCGATCGACGCCACCTCGGCCGCCGGTGGCCTGCCGGTGAACATCACCGACACCGACGTGTACTACTTCGCCCCGCAGAAGAACTTCGCCGGCGACGGCGGGCTGTGGATCGCGCTGATGTCGCCCGCCGCTTTGGCCCGGGTCGAGGCCGTCGCCGGCAGCGGGCGGTGGGTGCCCGAGTTCCTGTCACTACCCATCGCGATCGAGAACAGCCTCAAGAACCAGACCTACAACACCCCGGCGATCGCAACGCTGGTGATGCTCGCCGAACAAATCGACTGGCTGCTCGAAAACGGTGGCCTAGATTGGGCCACCAACCGGACCTCCGACTCGTCGAGCCGCCTGTACTCGTGGGCCGAGGCGTCGTCGTTCGCCACCCCGTTCGTCTCTGACCCGGCGCTGCGCTCACAGGTCGTGGGCACCGTCGACTTCTCCGATGCCGTAGATGCCGGAGCCGTAGCGTCGATATTGAGGGCCAACGGCATCGTCGACACTGAGCCCTACCGTAAGCTTGGGCGTAACCAGCTCCGCATAGGGATGTTCCCCGCCGTCGAGCCTGATGACGTCAGTGCTCTGACTCAGTGCATCGACTGGGTGGCCGAGCGGCTTTAGTCGCGACAGAAGACACCGAGCGGCTTTAGTCGCGACAGAAGACACCGAGCGGCTTTAGTCGCGACAGAAGACACCGAGCGGCTTTAGTCGTTGACGACTGCAGCGTGTCACCGGGGTTACGGACTCATAACGCAGTAATGTGACCTGCGTATAGGGCTCGGCATCAGCCTGGAGGAGGCCGCAATGCGAGAACTCAAAGTCGTCGGACTCGACACCGACACCCGGCAGATCATCTGTGAATCCAACGACTCCGGGGAGCAGTTCGCGCTGTACTCCGACGCGCGACTTGAGGCCGCAGTGCGTGGCGAGCACACCGGTTCCAGTCAAACCGCGATCGATGTCGAAGTCCCAAATATGCTGCACCCCAGAGACATTCAGGCAAAGATCCGCTCGGGGGCATCCATCCAGCAGGTCGCAACGGCGTCTGGAGCGTCCATCTCACGAGTTGAGCGGTTCGCCCATCCGGTGCTTCTGGAGCGCGCCCGCGCCGCCGAGCTCGCCTCGGCAGCCCACCCGGTGCTCCCCGACGGGCCGTCAGTTCTGACCCTGCGGGAGACGGTGTCCACCGAACTGGTGGCGCGTGGCCTCGACCCCGAGGCCACAGCGTGGGACGCCTGGCGCAACGAGGATGGGCGCTGGACTGTGCAGATGGGATGGGCAGCGGGTAGGTCGGAACTTCAGGCGCACTTCCGGTTCGCGCCGGGCGCGCACGGCGGAACGGTCACGGCCTTCGACGACGCGGCCCACGAACTGATCGACCCGAACTTCGCCCGTCCGCTGCGGCCCTTGACTCCCGTGGCGCAGCTGTCGCTCGACGAACCCGACATGCCCCTTACGACGCCCACCGAGGCGCCCGAACCACCGCCTACGATCAAGCCGCCGCGCCCGAAGAAAGGCCGGCCGGCCGTACCGGCATGGGAAGACGTTTTACTAGGCGTTCGATCCAGTGGCGGCCAGAGCTAGCAGCGCCACCCAGGCGCCCCCGACGCCAACGGCTGACCCGAGCACGAACCACCGCCGCACGGGCACTCTGCGCCATCCCCACACCGTGGGAGCCAGGCCCCCAACGGCGACCAGATTCAGGCCGACGGCAAGTAGCGGATGGACCCGCGCCAAACCGATGCTGAGAACGACGACTGCCGTCGCGATCACGGCGGCCACGAACATCGCCACCGTCAGCCCGGTTGCCCAAGGCGTGGCATCGTCGATCATTCTGTCCCCACCAGCCGAAGTCTATCCAGCTGCCGATTCCGCTCGTAGAACGCCAGCGCCGCCGCAGTCGCGACGTTGAGGGAGTCGGTACCCCCCGACATCGGGATGCGCACCCGCTCGTCGCTCAGCCGCATGGTCGGTTCTTGAAGGCCGGGCCCCTCCGCGCCGACCAGCAGGGCCACCCGCTGCCCGGCCAGCCCTGCCATCGCGTCAGCAAGTAGCGGCGCACTGGGGTCGGGCGTCATCGCCAGCACGCGAAACCCAACATCCTGCAACGGCTTCAGGTCATTCGGCCAGTCCTTCGCTCTGGCAAAAGGCACCAGCAACGCGTGCCCCATCGAGACCCGCACAGCCCGCCGGTACAGCGGGTCGGCGCATCCGCTGCCGAAGATCACAGCATCGACACCCAGACCCGCAGCGTTGCGAAACACCGAACCGAGGTTTTCGTGGTCGTTCACCCCTTCGAGCACCGCGACCGTCATAGCACCGTCAAGAACCTGCGACACCGTCAACTCCCTGGCGCGCGAGGCCGATGCCAGCACTCCCCGATTGAGATGAAAGCCCACCGCGCCCGCCATCACTTCGGCGCTAACTCGGTAGAAGGGCGCGTCGCAGTCGTTGAGGCTCGTACCGAGTTCGGTGAGCCGTCGGTCGGTTCCCAGCAGCGCACGCGGAGCGAACCGGGAGGCCAGCATGCGCTGAACCACCAGCACACCCTCGGCGATCACCAGTCCCTTGCCGGTAGGCAGGTCCGGGCGGCGGTCGACGCTGTTGAGGTCTCGGAAGTCGTCGATTCGGGGGTCAGCCGAGTCGACGATGTCGACGACGTTAACGCCGTTGGCCATCAGACGTTTTCGTCGGGATCAACGTCGGGATCAACGTCGGGATCAACGTCGGGATCAACGTCGGGATCAACGTCGGGATCAACGTCGGGATCAACGATGACACCGACAACGAATTCGACGGCTCTCACGGCCTCGAGACTACCCAGCAGCCACCCGGACTACGCCGACCATCGGCTACGTTCAGGGTATGAGTGCCACCCAACCTACGCAGCCCCCGGCGCTTCCCGCGGCACTGCTGGCACCGTGGCCTGTCATCGTGGTCATCACCTGTGGCTGGTTGGTCGCCGCGGCGCTCGCCTTCACGGTGACCTCGCTGCAGGACTGGCGACCGATCACCGTTGCAGGCCTGAGCGTCGGAGTTCTTGGCACATCGATATTTCTGTGGCAACGTCACGCGGTGCACCGAGGGTCGCGGAGCGCCCAGGGCGGCCTGACCTGAACCGTGTACTAAGGAGGAGCCATGTCAGCCCCTGTGCTGCAATCACAGATCGACATCAACGCTCCGGTGTCCAAAGTGTGGACGCTGGTTTCCGACCTGAGCCTCATGCCGCAGTGGAGCCCGCAGTGTCTCCTGATGAAAACGATCGGTGGACTGCGCAAAGGCGCCCGAACGGTCAATTTCAACCGCCGCGGCTTCCTGTTCTGGCCGACCACGTCCCGCATCATCGAGTTGATCCCCGAGAAGAAACTGGCGTTTCGAGTCAACGAGAACGGCACCGTGTGGAGCTACGAACTCGAGCCAACAGAGGCAGGCACCCGACTCCTCGAGACCAGGCACGCCGAGAACGGCGTCAAGGCCGTGTCGAATTTGCTGGTCAATTCTCTGATGGGCGGGGTGTCGAACTTCGAGCAGGAGCTGATAGACGGCATGAACGCATCGCTTATCCGCATCAAGGAGGCCGCCGAGCGTTAGCTCTCGCGCTGCTCTACCAAGTCCAGCACACCGTCGTCGTAGGGGTCACACACCGGCGACCCGGTACCGGGCGACGCGGGAGTGTCAGAGTGGGCACCGCAGCCGTACTCGGCGTCAACCACATGCCCGTCGGCGGCGATCTCGTTGGCGCAGATCCCGAACACCACCCCGAGTGCCCCGCTGAGCGGCAGGAAAAAGCCACATTCGCGACACTTGCGCCGGGTTGCCCTGGCCATCGCAGAACTGGGACCGTGTTCACCGTCGTGCCAGCGCTGCGCGGCATCGCCACGACCCCACAGGCTCAGCACCTGGCGGCGGCCGAGCCCGATCTCGGCGGCGACGTCGTCGATGTCGGGGTCGCCGGTGGCCATGTACCCCGGCACCAGGCGGGGGTCGTCGGCCGGGGGCGCAAGCAGATCACCCGGCCCTAAGTCGCCTGGGCGAACACGCTCATCCCAGGGCACCCATTCGGGTGCGAGCAGTGCGGTCGGACCTGGTACCAGCACTACTTCGCTGATCGTGGCCTGGGCGGCTCCGGGGCAGGCTGCGACGACGACAGCCCACTGCCAGCCGCGATAGCCGGGCAACCGGGCGAGGAAGCGGTGGGTGGCCGCGGCCGGATCCTCGAAACCGGCGCCGAGGTATTCCCCGACGGTCTCCTCACCGCTGAACTCCACGACCGCCGCGCGGGCCTGTTCGACGGCGCCGTTGAGCACAGCCGCGAGTTCTGGCGGGATGTCCGCTGCGCAGACCGTCGCAGCCAACACGGGGTCAGGCGCCGGATCTGCATCCGGGTCCTGTTGATCTGGTTCGGTCATGGTGTCCATCGCCTCCAATCTTGCCCGACATGAACAAGGTGTAGCCACACCGGCCGCCTGCCTGCCCACTGTCATCCGCATGGGGGAGAATCGACACGTGACCGGACCGCGGCGTGACCAGTGGGATCGTGACGGTCAGCCTGATGAACGCTACTACCCGCCGCGTCCACCTGCGAGCGAACACCCGGGGATGGCCAACTACCCCAGCGACCCAACGCGGAGACCGGGCCAACACGGGGCAAGTCAGCGCAGCCCATCGAATGAGAGCGCCAACCGATGGCTGCCGCCGCTGGACGACAGCACCCGCTACCGCCGGCCGGGACGTGACAGTCACGAACCGTCGCCAGGTCGGCCTGGTGCCGGTAACGGCGAAAAAGTGACCGTGACGCGAGCGGCGGCGGCGCGCAGTCGGGAAATGGGCTCGCGGATGTACGACCTCGTGCACCGGGCCGCCACCGCCGACGGTGCGGACAAATCCGGGCTGACGGCGTTGACGTGGCCGGTGGTCGCGAACTTCGCAGTGGATGCGGCGATGGCCGTCGCACTGGCCAATACTCTGTTCTTCGCGGCCGCCACCGGTGAGAGCAAGGGCAAGGTCGCCCTGTATCTACTCATCACCATCGCCCCGTTCGCGATCATCGCACCGCTGATCGGTCCGGCGTTGGACCGGCTGCAACACGGTAGGCGCGTGGCATTGGCCACCTCTTTCGTATTGCGCACCTTTCTGGCCGTGGTGCTGATCGCCAACTTCGACGGCGCCACCGGAAGCTTCCCCTCCTGGGTGCTTTACCCGTGCGCACTCGGAATGATGGTCTTGTCGAAGTCTTTCTCGGTGCTGCGCGGCGCAGTCACTCCCCGAGTGCTCCCACCGACGATCGACCTGGTTCGGGTTAATTCTCGGCTGACGACGTTCGGGCTGCTGGGCGGAACTGTGATCGGGGGCGGCATCGCTGCGGCCTTCGAGTGGGGATTCAATCTCTTCCAGATGCCGGGTGCGCTGTACGTCGTGGTGGCGGCGACGGTGGCCGGGGCGGTTTTGGCGATGCGAATCCCCAAGTGGGTGGAGGTCACCGAAGGTGAGGTCCCCACCACCCTCAGCTACCACGGTGGGGCCGAGGAGCTTCGCCTGCATCCCGAACCGGTCCGCCGGTCAGCGAGGGCTCGGCAACCCTTGGGCAGAAATATCATCACAGCGCTGTGGGGCAACTGCACGGTCAAGGTGATGGTTGGTTTCCTGTTCTTGTATCCGGCGTTTGTGGCCAAGGCGCAGGACGCCGGCGGGTGGGAACAGCTGCGCATCCTGGGATTGATCGGCGCGGCGGCGGTCGTCGGCAACTTCGCGGGCAACTTCACCGCAGCGCGCCTTAGTCTCGGTCATCCCGCGCAACTGGTGGTGCGGTGCGGAGCAGCGGTCACAGCCATGGCGCTGACGACCGCAGTGACCGGCAACCTATTGGTCGCCGGCGCGGCGACCCTGGTCACGGCGGGCGCCAGTGCGATAGCCAAAGCTTCGCTGGACGCCACGCTGCAAGACGACCTTCCCGAGGAGTCGCGCGCATCGGCGTTCGGACGATCAGAATCATTGCTGCAGCTGGCCTGGGTCGCAGGAGGCGCGACCGGCGTTCTGATCTACACCGATCTGTGGGCGGGGTTCACCACGATCACCGCCATCTTGATAATTGGCCTGGCCCAGACGATCGTGAGCTACCGAGGCCAGTCATTGATACCGGGTCTAGGCGGCAACCGTCCGGTGCTGGCCGAGCAAGAGGGCCTGCGGACCGATATGACGACTGTGGCGCCCGAGTGAAACGTGTTGTCGCTGTTCTGGCGGCGGTGGCGATGCTGGCCTCGATCGGTACCGGGATGTTGGTACGGCGGCTGACCCACGATCATCGGCCGCAGCTGCCGGAAATCTCGGCGTACTCACACGGACACCTGACACGTGTTGGCCCTTACCGATTCTGTGAGGTGTTCAATCCGACCGACTGCGTGGTGCCCGGAGAGCAGGGCGAGCTGCCGGTCACGGGCAGGTTCCCGGTTCAGCTCTCGGTGCCGTCGGCCATTGCGCGGGCGCCTTGGGTGCTGCTGCGAGCCTACGAAGACGACGACGTCATTGAGGAGTTCCGGCCGGGCGCCAGGCTGGCGGTGACAATCCCGACCGTCGACCCACTGCGGGGAAGGCTCACCGGTGTCGCCGTGCAATTGCCCACACTGGTTCGCGACGAGGCGGGCAACGAGTTCCCCGTTCCGCACGCCGAGTGGTCGGTGCGCACGGTATGGGGCCAGCCGGGTTAGGCGTCGAGCTCGCGGGCGACAGCCTTAACCACGTCGGAAACTCGGCGAGCGACCTTTCGGTCCGGGTAACGCCCCTTGCGAAGCTCCGGCTGCACCGCGCCTTCCAACAGCGTGATCATGTCCTCGACCATGCCGTGCAACTCGTCTGGGGTGTGCTTGTGCTCGGCCGCCGCGGCTTCTCGCCGGGTCCTGGTCAAGCTGGGCGGTGGGTCGATCACCTTGAGGCTCAGCGCCTGCGGGCCGCGACGGCCAACGGCCACGCCGAACTCGACGCGCTGGCCGGCCTTCAGACCCTCCACTCCGGCAGGCAACGCCGAGGACCGCACGTAGACGTCTTCACCGTCTTCCTGCGAGAGGAATCCGAAGCCCTTTTCGGCGTCGTACCACTTCACCCGCCCGGTTGGCACTGAACTCACCTGCTTGTCTATGTGTGGCCGCCAAAAGTCTGTACCGATTGGATACATAACTAAAGCGTCCCGCCTGCGCTGGGACGCGTCCGAGGAGATCCTACTCGGACGCCAGCGCGGCTAGCACCCTGATGTCGGTAGGCTGCAGTCACCGCTGGAGGAAAAATATGCGACTCATACTCAATGTCATCTGGTTGATCTTCGGAGGTCTGTGGTTGGCGCTGGGTTATCTGCTCGCGGCGCTGATCTGCTTCATCTTGATCATCACGATCCCGTTCGGGTTCGCTTCATTACGTATCGCGTCGTACGCGCTGTGGCCTTTCGGTCGCACGCTCGTCGACAAGCCCGGCGCCCGCCCGGGCGCGCTGATCGGCAACATCATCTGGGTCGTCCTATTCGGCGTATGGCTGGCAATCGGTCACATCGTCAGCGCGTTCGCGATGGCCATCACGATCATCGGAATCCCTCTGGCGCTGGCCAACCTCAAACTGATTCCCGTTTCACTGATGCCTCTGGGCAAGGAGATCGTGCCGGTCGATTCGGTGGACGTCGCGCACGGGGCCGCACCGTGACTGTTGTCGCGCTCGGTCTGCCGTCGGTGCACCGCCCGCTGGCGCCCGCACCGACTGAGGGTCCGCTGGTCGATACGTTCGGGCGGATCGCTACTGACCTGCGCGTCTCCCTGACCGACCTCTGCAATCTGCGCTGCACGTATTGCATGCCGGCCGAGGGGCTCGACTGGATGCCCAGCGACCAGAAGTTGCGACCCGACGAATTGGCCCGGCTGCTTGGCATCGCGATCACCCGCCTGGGCATCACCAGCGTGCGCTTCACCGGGGGCGAACCGCTGGTAGTCCCCCACCTCGAGGACATCGTCGCCGCGACGGCATCGTTGCTTCCGCGCCCTGAGATCACGCTGACCACCAACGGGGTCGGGCTGGCACACCGTGCCGCCGGGCTCAAGGAGGCGGGCCTCGACCGCATCAACGTCTCGTTGGACACCGTCGATGCCGCTCACTTCGCGGCGATCACCCGCCGCGATCGGTTGACCGATGTGCTGGCCGGACTACAGGCCGCCAGAGCTGCGGGGCTGAGCCCGGTGAAAGTCAATGCGGTACTTGACCCTGACACCGGCCTTGAGGATGCGGTGACTCTGCTTCGCTTCTGCCTGAGCCACGGCTACCAGTTGCGCATCATCGAACAGATGCCGTTGGACGCTGGCCACTCGTGGCAGCGAGACCGCGCGATCGGCGCCGACGAGGTGCTCAGAACGCTGCAGCACCATTTCGCGTTGACACCCGACCGGACCCCACGTGGCTCGGCGCCAGCTCAGCTATGGCAGGTTTCTGCAGCCGCGGGTGGCGCACAGGTGATAGGGCAGGTTGGCATCATCGCGTCGGTGTCGCAGGCGTTCTGCTCGGCCTGCGACCGAACCAGGCTTACCGCCGACGGGCAGGTCCGCAACTGCTTGTTCGCGACTCGGGAGACCGATTTGCGCGCGCTGTTGCGCGCCGGCGCGGACGACGACGCTCTCGAGGCGGCGTGGCGTGCGGCGATGTGGGCTAAGGCCGCGGGGCACGGCATCAACGACCCCGATTTCGTCCAGCCCGATCGCCCGATGAGCGCGATCGGCGGTTAGGCGGTGCCGGCGAACGTCAGGCTGCGGGTGACGGTCCGCTATTTCGCCGCGGCACGCGCCGCGGCCGGCACCGGGACCGAGATGATTGACCTGCCGGCGGACGCGACGCTGGCGAACCTGGTTGCCGCGCTCCAGTCACGCGACGCCGGGCTCGCGACTGTTCTCGCCCGCTGCTCATACTTGTGCGATGGGGTCGCGGTGCGCGACCGGGATATGACGCTTAACGCCGACCAGACGATCGATGTCCTTCCACCATTTGCAGGCGGGTAGCGGACCCACGGACCCCGACATTTTGTGATTTACATCACATAACGGAACGGTCACAGGATGGCTGCGGCGAGATAGAGGCTTGCCTCACCTGCTGGAATAACGGGGCCGCGTGGGCTTTTAGAGTTTTTTTAGGATTTGCCGCGACCGGGAGCACCGAAATAGCCGCGAGGTGACGGGACTCCGGCGAGCCGCTACCGTCTTGCTCAGGCCGGTCAATCCCCACAACCCGACCGGCCCGTCCAGGTGACCAACTGCGCCGAACTCCATCCGTTGGTACCTGGGGACGACGAGAAGCAACTTGGATGGAGGCGGGGGACCCACTCTGGTCCACCGAGCATCAGAGACCCGGAGCCGTGTCTGGCTCCTTGGGGTGAAGCCGTCTTCGTTTCGACGATGCCGGCCGGGCGACCTCTCCAGCCCGAACCCGACAGCTGACCTCGCGGGCGCTTAAGAGAGGAATACACCTATGAGTGGACGCCATCGCAAGCCGAAGTCGTCGTCAACTGTGAACGTCGCCAAGATCGCCTTCACTGGCGCAGTGGTTGGTGGCAGCACCCTCGCGCTGTGCGCGCAGGCAGCTGCAGCCACCGACGCTGAGTGGGATCGCGTTGCCGGATGTGAATCCGGTGGAAACTGGGCCATCAACACCGGCAACGGCTACCACGGTGGGCTGCAGTTCTCGCCGGGCACCTGGTCCGGTCACGGCGGCGGTGAATTCGCACCCACGGCCTACCTCGCCACCAAGGACGAACAGATCGCCGTCGCTGAACGTGTCCTGGCAACCCAGGGCAAAGGTGCGTGGCCGTCGTGCGGCGGGCCGCTGTCGGCCGCAACACCACGGGACGTGGTCAAAGACGAGCCGCAACCCCTCGACGCGGCTGCCATGAATGGCGAGTTGCCGCCCCCGCCGCCGTTTGATCCGTTCGCACCTCCGCCTCCGCCGCCGCCGGCACCTTTCGATGCAATGGCGGCTCCACTGCCACCAGCACCCGCGCCCGTGGACGCACCACCGCCACCAGCCGCAGTGCCCATGGACGCACCACTGCCACCAGCGCCCGCGCCCGTGGACGCACCACCGCCCCCGGCTGCAGCACCCATGGACGCACCACTCATCCCTGTGGACGCCCCGCCGGTCGAGGAAACGATTATCGCTGCGGCCGAACACTGGCAGCCGTTGTCACTGCAGGACGCTCCGCTGTTGCCCGCGCCGGTCGACCCAGCACTGCCCCCGGCGCCGACGCCGGGAACCGATGTCGTCGCGGCGCCCGCACCAGTCGAGCAGTTGGCGCCGCTTGCGGGTGTGAACATTCCCGAGGAGGCCCACACTGTCGCCAACCAGGCGATCACCGAAGAGATCCCCGCGCCGGCGGGCACTCCTCACCTGACAAGCCCAGAGAATCTGCCGCCCGGTACCACGATCGATCCGAGTCTCGTTGGCAACTCAAGCCCGAACGTCAACTATCTAAAAGAGATCTGGCACGCGATCAAGACCCAGGACGTCACCGGCAGCGATGCCCTGCTGGCGCTGACTCAGCGCCCGCTGACCACGCCGGACACCCGTGGTGGCCCATCGCCGAGCCTGCCGATTCCGGTAGACGCCGATGCGGCAGCTCAGATCGCCGCCGCTGATCCGGCGGCTCCGTTGCTCCCCCCCGCCTGATTGGGCCGTCCGGTCCGATTATGCGGAGTTGACCCATTCGTCGGTGCCATCGGCGAAGAACTGGTGCTTCCACACCGGTAGCCGCTCTTTGACGGTGTCCACCAGGCGCGCGCATGTCTCGAACGCGGCCTGCCGATGATCGGCAGCCACTGCGACGATCAACGCAGCGTCACCCAGTTTTAGGGTGCCGACTCGATGGCTGACGGCGATGGCGCGGACGCCGCTGCAGTCGGTCGCGATCTCGGCGACGACGGCGGCCAGTGTCTGTTCGGCTGAGGGATGCGAGGAGTAGTCCAGGCGAAGCACGGTTCGCCCACCGTCGTGATCGCGAACGACACCGGCGAAGACCACCACCGCGCCGGCAGCGTGATGTGAGACCAGGGCTTGGTGTTCGGTTGTGTCTATGAGTTGATCGGTGAGCGCGGCCCGCACGATGGCGGTCATTGGTGGTGATCCCCGCCGCGCAGCTGGTCGATCGCGTGCTCTAGCACGTCGGCAAGTGCGCTCAGACCGTCTCGGACGCCCCCGATGGACCCGGGAAGGTTCACGATCAGCGTTCGGCCGGCAACACCGCACACCCCGCGCGAAAGCACTGAGGTCGGCACCTGCGGAAGTCCGGCGCGCCTGATGGCATCGGCTAGCCCGGGAATCTGGTAGTCCACCAGCGCGGCAGTCACCTGGGGTGTGGAGTCCGTCGGTGAAATGCCCGTACCGCCAGAGGTGACGATGACGTCGTGATTGTCGCGCAATGCAGATCGAAGCGCCGACTCCACGGGGTCACCGTCGGCGACGATGACGGGCGAAGTGGTTGCAATTCCACGATCGTTGAGCCAGTCCACGATGAGCGGGCCGCTGCGGTCCTCGTAGACACGGGTGGAAGCCCGGGTGGAGGCGATGATCACCGAGCCGGATCGCGTCACGCAGACATCACCGGACCCACAGCCCCGTCTTACCGCCTTCTTTGCGCACCACGCGAATGTCGTCGATGCGCGCGGACCGGTCGACCGCTTTGATCATGTCGTAGATCGTCAGCGCTGCGACGCTGACAGCGGTCAACGCTTCCATCTCGACGCCGGTACGATCTGTGGTGCGCACGGTCGCGGTGACGCCCACCGACCCGGGATCGTCGGCATCGCCCACGATGAAATCGACGTCGACGCCGGTGATCGCTAGCGGGTGGCACAGCGGAATCAACTCGCCGGTGCGCTTGGCGGCCAAAATCCCGGCAACCCGCGCGGTGGCTAAGGCGTCACCTTTGGGCAGCCCGTTGGCACTGATAAGCGCTACGACGTCGGGGCGAGTGCGCACCGTTGCCTCGGCAACGGCGACCCGCTTGGTGACATCCTTGGCGGTGACGTCGACCATGTGAGCCGCACCCGATTCGTCGAGGTGGGACAGACCCGAATCACCGGGGCACACCGCTAGTGCCCCGTTACTTGTTGATGACGGTGGCAGATTGGATGAAGGGAAGCTCGTCTGCCGGAAGTGGGAACGTCAGGTCACCAAATGGGGACAGGGCGCCTGCGCGGTCAGTGGCCAGCTCGCTCACCGCATGGTCGTTGACGTCGGTTGTCGGCCAGCCCGGGTCGACATACTTGCTCTCTTGCCGTTTCTCATCAGCCACATCTCACATTGTGACAGGAAGCTCGCCTGCTGGCGAGAGGGGGACGCTGCTTTACCCTGGTCAACGATGAGCGCGAATAATCCGGGCGTACCGCTGGGCGCCTGGTTGGCCGAGTCAGACGACGAGCGCCTGATCCGACTACTGCGATTGCGCCCGGACCTCACCCAACCACCGCCGAGCACCATCGCAGCGTTAGCCGCCCGCGCGGCGGCACGTCAGTCGGTCAAGGCCGCCACCGACGATCTTGACTTCCTGCACCTGGCGGTGCTCGATGCTCTGCTCACACTGCATGCCGACACCACTGCCGTCACCGCCGCCGCGCTGACAGATCTTCTCGGCGACCAGGCCGACGACGCCGCGGTCAAGGTTGCCGTCGAAGGCCTCCGGGACCGGGCACTGATCTGGGATGACTCCTGCGGGGGCCTCAGAGTGCTCGCCGAAGTGGCCTCGGGCCTTCCCTGGTACCCGGGACAGGCGACCGCGGAGAGCGCTGAGCTCTCCGGTGAAGAGATCGCCGGCGCGATCGGGGCCCTCGACGCTCCCGCCCGTGAGCTGCTGGACAAGCTCCTCGAAGGCTCGCCGGTAGGCCGGACCCGCGACGCCGCGCCCGGAACCCCGCCCGACCGCCCGGTGCAGCGCCTGCTGGATGCCGGACTGCTGCGCCGACTCGATACCGACACCGTGATCCTTCCCAGGCTGGTCGGCCAGGTGCTGCGGGGCGAAGCACTGAGCCCGGCCACCCTGATCACACCGGACCCCACGGTGTCGTCGACCACCGCCCGCAACGTCAACGCCGTGGCGGCCGGCGCAGCCCAAGATTTGCTGCGCGAAGTCGACATCATCATCGAAATACTCAGTGAGACACCCATTCCCGAGCTCCGAAGCGGAGGCCTGGGGGTGCGGGAAGTCAAGCGGCTGACCAGGCTCACCGGCATCGACGAGCGCCGGCTGGGATTGATCGTCGAGGTGGCAGCGGCGGCCGGACTGATCGCGCTGGGAATGCCCGAACCCCATCCGCCCGACGCCGCGGGGCCGTACTGGGCGCCGACGGTCGCCGCAGATCGGTTCATCGAATCGCCGACGGCGGTCAAGTGGCGTCTGGTCGTGTCGGCATGGCTGGACCTCCCGGGCCGGCCCAGCCTCATCGGTAGCCGCGGACCTGATGGTAAACCGTATGGGGCGCTGTCTGATTCACTTTTCTCCACCGCTGCGCCTGTCGATCGCCGACTGCTTCTCGAGATGCTCAATGATCTGCCACCGGGTGCTGGCGTCGACGGCGAGAGCGCATCGCGGTCGATGGTATGGCGGCGGCCGCGGTGGTCGGCGCGGCTCCAACCCGAGCCCGTCACCGACCTGCTCACCGAGGCACATGCCGTCGGGGCGGTCGGCCGCGGCGCCCTATCTACGCCGCTGCGACGCATGCTCGCAGACGAACCCGACGAGGCGGTCGTCGCCGCCATGTCCAAGGTCCTCCCTGCACCGATCGACCATTTCCTCCTCCAGGCCGACCTGACCGTCGTCGTACCAGGCCCGCTGGAACGCGGGCTGGCCGAGGAACTGGCGGCTGTCGCGACAGTGGAGTCTGCCGGTGCCGCGATGGTGTACCGCATTACCGAAGCGTCTATCCGCAGTGCACTGGACACCGGAAAGACCGCAGCCGAACTGCACGCCCTGTTCACCCGGAATTCCAAAACCCCTGTACCACAATCATTGACGTACATGATTGACGATGTCGCGCGTCGCCACGGGCAGCTACGCGTCGGCATGGCCTCCTCCTTCGTGCGCTGCGAGGACGCCGCCCTGCTCGCGCACGCGGTGGCCGCACCAGCGACCGAGTCGGTGGAGTTGCGGTCTCTAGCACCCACCGTGGCGGTGTCGCAGGCACCGATCGCCGAAGTGCTCGCGGCGCTGCGAAGTGCCGGCTTCGCCCCAGCGGCCGAAGACCCGACGGGAACAATTGTCGATCTACGCAGCGGTCGCTCCCGAGTTACGGCACCAGGCCCTCGTCGCGGATACCGACACAACCTGACACAGACGGATCAAACTCTCGGCGCGATCGTGGCGGTGCTGCGCAAGGTAGCGGCTAACCCGTCGGGCATCCGACTGGACCCCGCGGTGGCGATGTCGGAGTTGCAGCACGCGGCCCATCATCAGGAATCGGTGGTGATCGGCTACGTCGACCCCGCCGGTTTGGCGACGCAGCGCGTGGTCGCCCCGATCAATGTCCGCGGCGGGCAGCTGACCGCCTACGATTCGGCCGCCGGCAGGGTCCGGGAGTTCGCCATCCACCGGGTCACTTCAGTGGCCTCCGCGGAATCCGGATAATGGGCCCAATGACGTTCTATCGAGACTGCGCATGACCGATGGCCCGCTGATCGTTCAGTCCGACAAAACCGTCCTTCTCGAGGTCGATCATGAGCTCGCGGGGGCAGCCCGTGCGGCGATCGCGCCCTTCGCCGAACTCGAACGCGCACCCGAGCACATTCACACGTACCGCATCACGCCGCTGGCGTTGTGGAATGCCCGCGCCGCCGGGCATGACGCCGAGCAGGTCGTCGATGCGCTGGTGTCCTTCTCGCGCTACGCGGTGCCCCAGCCACTTCTGGTTGACATCGTCGACACGATGGCCCGCTACGGCCGGTTACAGCTGGTCAAGAGCCCGGTTCACGGCCTGATTCTGGTCAGCCTGGACCGCGCCGTCCTCGCCGAGGTCATGCGTCACAAGAAGATCGCCCCGATGCTGGGGGCTCGGGTCGACGACGACACCGTCATAGTGCATGCCAGCGAGCGCGGTCACATCAAGCAGATGTTGCTGAAGGTCGGTTGGCCGGCCGAGGACCTCGCCGGCTACGTCGATGGTGAGGCTCATCCGATCAGCCTGGCCCAAGACGGCTGGCATCTGCGGGACTACCAGGAAATGGCGGCGGAGTCGTTCTGGGCGGGTGGTTCCGGTGTGGTGGTGCTGCCGTGCGGGGCGGGCAAGACGCTGGTGGGTGCGGCCGCCATGGCCAAGGCCGGTGCGACCACGCTGATTCTGGTCACCAATACCGTGGCCGGCCGGCAGTGGAAGCGTGAGCTGATTGCCCGGACGTCGTTGACAGAGGAAGAGATCGGCGAATACTCGGGCGAACGCAAAGAGATCCGCCCAGTCACCATCGCCACCTATCAGGTGATCACCCGCCGTACCAAAGGCGAGTACAAGCATCTGGAGCTGTTCGACAGCCGCGACTGGGGTCTGATCATCTACGACGAGGTGCATCTATTGCCCGCACCGGTGTTCCGGATGACCGCCGATCTGCAGTCACGCAGACGATTGGGCCTGACCGCGACGTTGATCCGCGAAGACGGCCGCGAAGGCGATGTGTTCTCCCTGATCGGGCCAAAGCGCTACGACGCGCCCTGGAAGGACATCGAGGCTCAAGGCTGGATCGCGCCGGCCGAATGCATCGAGGTCCGCGTCACGATGACCGACAACGAGCGCATGCTCTACGCCATTGCCGAACCCGCGGAGCGCTACAAGCTTTGCGCGACAGCCCATACCAAGATCGCGGTGGTCAAGTCGATCCTGGGGCGGCACCCAGACGAGCCGACGCTGGTCATCGGCGCCTACCTCGACCAGCTCGATGAGCTCGGCGTCGAACTCGACGCCCCGGTGATCCAGGGGTCGACGAAGACGGCTGAGAGAGAGTCCCTGTACGACGCGTTCCGGCGCGGGGAGGTCCGCACGCTGGTGGTCTCCAAGGTCGCCAACTTCTCGATCGATCTTCCAGAAGCCAGTGTGGCGGTGCAGGTATCGGGTACCTTCGGGTCCCGCCAAGAAGAGGCTCAACGCTTAGGAAGGCTGCTGCGGCCTAAGGCCGACGGCGGTGGGGCGTTGTTCTATTCGGTGGTTTCCCGCGACAGCCTGGACGCCGAATACGCGGCGCACCGGCAGCGGTTCCTCGCTGAGCAGGGCTACGGGTACGTGATCAGGGACGCCGATGATCTTCTTGGGCCGGCGATCTAGGTCAGCGCGGGAATGACCTCACGCTCGAACAATTCGATGCTGGAGCGATCGTAGGCCGCCTCGGGGAAATAGCAGATCACGTAGTCGCAGCCCAGGTCTTGCAACTTCGTGAGGCTTTCGATCACCTGCTCGGGAGTTCCGGTGGCGTTGCCGGGGGCTTGGTTCATCGCCATCATGGCGTCCGCGGCTGGTTCCCCGCACACACCAACGAGCCGGTCACGGACCCGTGTGGCCCGTTCCGTCACTTCCGAAGCCGAGCTGCCGAGGATAGCGTTGACGCAAGCAGAGCGCACGATCGAACCGAAGTCGGTGCCCACGTCGCGGCAGTGCCCGGCCAGGATCTCCGACTTGTGGGTGAACTCGTCCGGGTCTGCGCTGAAGTTGGTGTACTGGGCGTATTTCGCCGCGATCTTCAACGTCACCTTCTCCCCACCACCGGCGATCCATAGTGGAATTCCGTTCTGCTGCAACGGTTTCGGAGCAACGATCGCCCCGTCCACTTGATAGTGCTTACCGTCGAAGCTGACCCTTCCGTCGCGCCAGGCGTTCCTCATGATTTGAACACCCTCGTCCAGCCGGGCCAGACGCACCCCGGCGGAGGGAAATCCGTATCCGTAGGCACGCCACTCATGCTCGTACCAACCACCGCCGATACCCATCTGGATGCGGCCGCCGGAGATGACGTCAGCTGTGGCGGCGACTTTGGCCAGATACGCTGGGTTGCGGTAGCTCATGGCGGTGCACATCTGGCCAAGCTTGATCCGCGAGGTTGTGGCGGCGCAGGCAGCCATCAGGGTCCAGGCTTCGTGGGTGGCCTCGTCGCTCGGTATCGGCACGGTATGGAAGTGGTCGTAGACCCATAGCGAGTCCCACTGTTGGCCATCGGCATGCAATGCGAGGTCGCGCATTACCTGCCAGTGGTTTTCAGCGGGGATCCCGACCAGATCCATTCGCCAGCCTTGCGGGATGAACAATCCGAAACGCATGCGGCTAACTCTAGGGTGGCAGCCGACTCAAAGGACCTGCAATGGTTGGCGCCGGCCGTCAAAACGGCCCGCGCGGGCAGAGCGGGGTCCATCGCCTAGTCAACAACCCTGGGTTGCCCACACGATGGGCCCCCGGGCGCGGTCGCGCGCCCGGGGGCCCATCGTGGTAAGTCGCGCTACGTCAGCAGCGAGGCCGGCGGGTTAAAGCGGTCGCCGTACTTGGCGGCCAATTCCTTGGCGCGTGCCACGAAAGCCTGCTTGCCTACACCGCCCGCACCCTCGTAGCCGACGATGTACTGCGCCGAGCCACCTGTGTAGGGAGGGAACCCGATCCCCATGATGGAGCCGATGTTGGCATCGGCGGTCGAGGTGAGCACGCCTTCGTCAAGGCACTTCTGCGTTTCCAGCGCCTCAGCGAACAACATCCGGTCGATCATGTCCTGCAGCGGCGGGGTGGACGAGCCCGACTTGAACGCGTCGTCGAGCCCCTTCCACAGTCCGGTCCGCTTGCCATCGACATACTCGTAGAAGCCCGCGCCCTTCAACCGCGACGGTCTGCCGGCCTCGATCATCGTGTTGACGACGGCCTCGGCCGGATGCGGCTCGTAGGTACCACCGGCATCCTCGACACCCTTGCGGGTGGCGGCGGCGATCTTGTGCATCAGCTCGAGGTTGAGCTCATCGGACAACTGCAGCGGCGGCGCGGGATACCCGGCCTGCGAACCCGCCTGTTCGATGCTGGCCGGCGCAACGCCTTCGCCGAGCATCGCCAGCGCCTCGTTGACGAACGTGCCGATCACCCGGCTGGTGAAGAAACCGCGGCTGTCGTTCACGACGATCGGAGTCTTGCCGATGGCCAACGTGTAGTCGAACACCCGGGCTAGCGCTTCGTCAGAGGTCTTCTCACCCTTGATGATCTCCACCAGCGGCATCTTGTCCACCGGCGAGAAGAAGTGAATCCCGATGAAGTCTTCCTGGCGCTTGACCCCGGTGGCCAGACCGGTGATCGGCATAGTGGAGGTGTTGGATCCGAGCACGGCGTTGGGCTCGACGATGTCCTCGATCTCCTGGAAAACCTTGTGCTTGAGTTCCTGGCTTTCGAAGACCGCCTCGACTACGAAATCGACGCCCTTGAGGTCGGCGGCGTCGGCAGCAGGGGTGATGCGATCCAGCAGCGCCTTGGATTTCTCAGCGGTGGTGCGACCACGCTCGAGAGCCTTGGCCTCGATCTTCTCGGAGTAGCCCTTGCCTTTATTCGCGGCTTCGAGCGTGACGTCCTTGAGGACGACGTCGAATCCGGCCCTCGCTGAGACGTAGGCGATTCCGGCGCCCATCATGCCGGCACCGAGCACACCGATCTTGGTGATCGGGGTCTTGCCGATTCCATCCGGACGTGACCCGCCACCGTTGATGTGCTGCAGATCCAGGAAGAACGCCTGGATCATGTTCTTGGCGGTCTGACCGGTGACCAGCGTGGTGAAGTACCGGCTCTCGATGCGGCTGGCAGTATCGAAGTCGACCTGAGCGCCCTCGACGGCAGCATCCAGGATGCACCGCGGAGCCGGCATCGGCGCTCCCTTGAGTTGCTTGCGCAGCAGCGCGGGGAACGACGGCAGGATCGCGGCCAGCGCCGGGTGCGACGGGGTGCCGCCGGGCATCTTGTAGCCCTTCTGGTCCCACGGCTGGGTGTGCGCGTCGGGGTTGGCCTTGATCCAGGCTTTGGCTGCGGGCACCAATTCCTCTACACTGCCGACTAATTCGTCGACCAGGCCGGTGTCCTTGGCCTTGCCCGGCTTGAATCGGGTGCCCTGGCTGAGCACCTCCATGAAGGCTTTCTGGATGCCGAACATCCGCACTGTGCGGGTCACACCGCCGCCGCCGGGCAGCAGACCCAGCGTCACCTCAGGAAGGCCGACGACCACACCCTTCACATCGGCGGCGATGCGATGGTGGCAGGCCAGCGCGATCTCCAGACCGCCACCGAGGGCGGCGCCGTTGATGGCCGCCACCACAGGCTTGCCGAGTGTCTCCAGCGCACGCAGGTCCGCCTTGATGAACTCGACCTCCGCGAACGTCTCAGCGGCATCCTCGGGTCCAGCGTTCATCATGCCCTTGAGGTCACCGCCGGCGAAGAAGGTCTTCTTCCCGCTGGCGATCACCACGCCGGTGATCGAATCTTTTTCTTCGGCAAGGCGTTGCACCGCATTGTGCATGGACGCCTTGTAGTGCTGGTTCATCACATTGGCCGAGCCGGTGGGGTCGTCCAGCGTCAGGGTGACGATGCCGTCGGCATCCTTATCCCACTGAATAGTGTTCTCTACTGACATTTTTCGCGGATTCCTGTCCTACTCAGACTCGTTCAATGATGGTGGCAACGCCCATACCGCCGCCGATGCACAAAGTGACCAACGCGCGTCGCGCGTTACGGCGTTCAAGCTCGTCGACCATGGTTCCGGCGATCATGGCGCCGGTGGCCCCCAGCGGGTGCCCCATCGCTATTGCGCCGCCGTTCACGTTGAGTTTCTCGTCGGGGATGTTGAGGTCCTTCTGGAATTTCAGCACCACCGAAGCAAAGGCCTCGTTCAGTTCGAACAGATCGATGTCGTCGACTGTCAAACCGGCACGGTCGAGCACCTTGCGGGTGGCCGGCGTCGGCCCGGTGAGCATGATGACGGGATCTGCGCCGCTGGTTGCGGTGGCCACAATGCGGGCACGGGGGGTCATGTTCTGCGCAGAGCCGGCCCGCTCGCTACCGATGAGCAGCAGCCCGGCGCCATCGACAATGCCCGAACTGTTGCCACCAGTGTGTATGTGGTTAATCGTCTCGACGGCGTGGTACTTCTGCAGCGCAACATCGTCGAAACCGCCCATTGCGCCGATGCCGTCGAAGGCGGTCTTCAGCTTGCCGAGACTCTCGACAGTCGATCCGGGGCGCATGTGTTCGTCGTGGTCGAGGATGACCAGACCGTTCTGATCCGTGACCGGCACGACCGATTTCGCGAAGTAGCCGCCCGACCAGGCCGCCGCTGCCCTCTCCTGTGAGCGCGCCGCATATGTGTCGATGTCCTCCCGGCTGAAACCCTCGATCGTGGCAATCAGGTCGGCGCCGATGCCCTGGGGCACGAAGCCGATGCGGTAGTTGGTCTCCGGATCGCTGGCCCAGGCGCCACCGTCGGAGCCCATCGGGACGCGGCTCATAGACTCGACACCACCGGCGATCACCAGGTCGTCCCAGCCGGACCGCACCTTCTGCGCGCCCAGATTCACGGCTTCCAGGCCCGAGGCGCAGAACCGATTGAGCTGGAATCCGCCAGTGGTCTCTGGCAGACCCGCCACCAGGCCGGCGGTTCGAGCGATATCGCCGCCCTGGTCGCCGACGGGCGAGACGACGCCCAGGATGACGTCGCTAATCATGTTCTCGTCCAGGTCAGGGTGTCGCGACCTCAACTCCTCGATCAGGCCGACCACGAGGTTGACGGGCTTGACCTCGTTTAACGAGCCGTTCCGCTGCTTGCCGCGAGGGGTGCGGATGGCCTCATAGATGAAGGCTTCTTCGGACATCGATGTCCCACTCCTATTGACGTTGATGTGCGGGCCCTAAGGCGTGGGTCCGCAGGAGGACAGTCCTCTACAAGGAACCCTATCAGCCCCCCTCGCCCAACCCGTTGGTTGGGCGAGGGGAACGAGTGGACTGCCAGAAGGCCTGATTCCCGGCGTGAGGCAATAGGCTCGACCGCCATGACGGTGCACAGACTGCAGCCCTACGCGGTGACCATCTTCGCTGAGATGTCTGCGCTGGCGGCCAGCCTCGGCGCAGTCAACCTCGGACAGGGTTTTCCCGACGAGGACGGCCCACCGGCGATGCTCAAGGCCGCGGAGAGTGCCATCGCCGAGGGCTTCAATCAGTACCCGCCAGGTCTGGGCATCGCACCGCTGCGCCAGGCGATCGCCGACCAGCGCCGACGGCGATACGGCACCCAATACGACCCGGACACCGAAATACTTGTGACCGTCGGCGCCACAGAGGCCATCGCGGCCTCAGTGCTCGGGCTCGTCGAACCCGATTCCGAGGTGTTGCTGATCGAGCCGTTTTACGACTCATACTCCCCGGTGATCGCCATGGCCGGCTGCCACCGGCGCGCAGTACCGCTGAGGCCGCAGGGCCGGGGCTTCGCCATCGACATCGACGCTCTCCGTCGTGCAGTCACCAAGAAGACCAAGGCGATTATCGTCAACTCACCGCACAACCCGACCGGCATGGTGGCCACCGACGACGAGTTGCGCGCACTGGCCGAGCTCGCAGTATCGGCCAATCTCTTGGTGATCACCGACGAGGTCTACGAGCACCTTGTCTACTCCGATTTCCCTGGCAAGGGCCACCTACCCCTGGCCAATTACCCTGGTATGGCCGAACGCACCATCACCATCTCCAGTGCCGCAAAGATGTTCAATGTCACCGGCTGGAAGATCGGCTGGGCCTGCGGGCCAAGTGAACTCATCGCAGGTGTCCGGGCAGCTAAGCAGTACCTCAGCTATGTCGGCGGTGCCCCGTTCCAGCACGCCATTGCTATGGCGCTTTCCGCCGAGGATGCGTGGGTGGCAGCGCTGCGCGATTCTCTGCAGTCCAGGCGAGACAGGTTGGGTTCTGCACTGGCAGACATCGGGTTCGACGTGCACGACAGCTCGGGAACGTATTTTCTCTGCGCCGACCCGCGTCCACTGGGCTATGACAACAGCGCGACGTTCTGCGCCGAGCTACCGGAACGCGTTGGCGTGGCCGCCATCCCGATGTCGGCGTTCTGCGACCCCGCAGCCGAGCATGCCGATAACTGGAATCATTTGGTGCGCTTTGCCTTCTGTAAGCGTGAGGAAACCCTCGACGAAGCGATCCGGCGCCTGCAGGTACTGCGGGGCGGCCGAAACTGAAGAGGCATCCACGAACCCACAACCGAGTTCAGCGCAAGCTCAGTTGTTTGCAGCGGCTCACTAATCGGGGTGCTAGGCGGATGCCGGCCGCATGACGCGCTCGCGAAGGTTCTCGAGCGCGACGTCGAGCACCAGCTTTTTTGCCCGCTCGACGATAAAATCCGGGACCGGCGCAGCCAGATCGAGAATGAGGTCGAACCGAACCCGTGTCTTGTCCTCACCCACGGGCGTCAGGTTGTACTCACCGTGCTGGCCGCGTTGCTGCAACGTCTGCGCTGCGTCCCAGACCACCCAGTCATCACCCCAGTGGTACTCCAAGATCTCCCGGTCGGAGATTCCCATGATCTTGACAGTTGCCTTGACGTGATGCGGCTTGCCATCGGGGTAGCGGTCTAGCACTTCGGCTTCTTTGTGTAGCGACGACCACGAAGCCACCCCGTCGATATCGGCCAATGCCTCCAGGATCGCGGAGGGCTGGGCCTCAATCACGAGTTCACTGGAAGCTCTAACGGCCATACTGGCAAATACTAGCTAGGCAACCAGCCTTATGTAAATGTTTACGCAGCCAACCCTTCTCACCATCCGATACGGTCAATCGGCGTGCTGCCCTTGGGCGGAGCGCCGACCGTTTTTGGCGAAGTACGCGAGAATCTTGGAGCCGGCGCCGCCTGGTCGACGCCGTCGCGGGTCACCATCGTTTCGCGGGCGCGCAGGTGTTCGCTGCGTGCCGCTTCACTCCAGGTGAGCACCGGGGTCACGCAGGCGTCGGTGCCCGCGAAGATCTCGGTCCACTGATCGCGTGTCTTACTGGCGAACCGCTCGGCGAACAGCGAATGCATGGCCGGAAACCCTGACCGGTCCATCTGCGGAGGCAGTGCGTCCGCGGACAGACCGAGCCCGGCGAGCAGCCGAGCATAGAACTCGGGTTCGATCGCGCCGACCGCCATGTACTGCCCGTCGGCGGTTTCATAGGTGCGATAAAACGGCGCCGCGCCGTCAAGTAGGAACGACTCCCGGGCGTCTGCGAGCGTGCCGAGGGACTTCATGGTCCACGCCATCTGCGAGAGCATGCTGACCCCGTCGACCATGGCGGCATCGATGACCTGTCCGATACCGGACTGCTCGCGCTCGTAGAGCGCGGCCACGATGCCCACCAGGACAAGCATCGACCCGCCGCCGAAGTCGGCGACCAGGTTCAGCGGCACCACCGGAGGTCTGTCCCGGTATCCGATAGCCGACAGCGCACCCGTCTGCGACAGGTAGTTGATATCGTGCCCCGCTGACATCGCCAGCGGACCGTGCTGTCCCCATCCGGTGATCCGGGCGAAGATCAACCGCGGATTGATCGCCTCGCAGTCCGGCGGCCCAATGCCAAGACGCTCGCAGGTACCGGGCCGGAAACCGTCGATCAGTACATCGGCTTTGGCCACTAGGTCCAGCAGAGCCTGACGATCCTGCTTCACGTCGAGGTCCACGACCCGCTTGCCGCGGTGCATCAGGTCTACGTCCTCAGCCGGCATCTTCAGGCCACCGGGTCGGCGCACGCGGACCACGTCGGCGCCCAGGTCGGCCAAGACCATGGCGGCGTGCGGTCCCGGGCCAATGCCTCCGAGCTCGATGACCCTGATGCCGGCCAGGGGTCCGGCGGTCACCCCTTGATGACCTTGTGGACCTGCTTGCGCAGGCCGTCGGTGGCGGTCTCGACCCCGCCCTTCATCGTGCGTTTGAGGATGAAGCCGGGCATCGGCACGGACAGGTCGATCGCAATGTCGAACCTCACCCTGGTCTTGTTGCCCTCAGGGGTCAGCGTGTAGCCGGCGTCCTGGGCCTTGAGCTGACCTGCTGAGATCAACGTCCAGGTGACCTTGTCGTCGGCCCAGGTGTACTCGATGATCTGCTCATCGGTGATACCCGCCGCCTTGACCGTCATCTTGACCCGTTTCGGTCTGCCGTTGTCGTAGCTCTCGAGTACCTCCGCTTTCTGGTACTGGGGCGACCAGCTGGGAGTTGCCTCGATGTCGGCGATGACATCGAGGATCTGCTGGGGGGTTGCATCGATCACGACTTCGCGGGAGTCCTTGGTTGCCATGGCGCGACGATAGACCACACCTGCGGTCCTTCGGATCGAGATGAAGCTACTGGGTCCAAAGACGCGCACCGCGTAGTCCCCAAGGCCGACCACGATGGGGCTGAAAATGCCGCCCGGCCCATCGAGGACGGCGCCATGCCCGGTGGCCGCGACCTGGCATCAGCCTCGGTCGGCGAACACCTTCTGGGCGCCGTTGTTGCCGGGAATGAAAGCGTAAGTTGCCCCAGCCAACAATGCCTCAGTCGGCAACTGCCCGGAACGAGACATCGCCAGGCACCGCCGTGCGCCGGTGCACCACCGCGCGCCCGCCAAGCCGCGGCGCGGTAGCGATGCCACGTGAGCGTCGCCGTTCCGGGGGGGCGTTTGTGGTAACGAACTGAAACTCGCGCAACAGTTCTCGCAGAGTGACGGTCATCTCCATATTTGCGAAAGCGGCACCGATACAGCGGCGGACACCGCCGCCGAAGGGAATCCACGTCAACGAGTCTGGATTGCTCCCGATGAAACGATCAGGTTGAAACAGCTGGGGATCGGCGAAATGACGCGCTGAAGAATGCATCAAGGTAATGCTCGGCATGACCCCGTGGCCTTCAGGAATAACCCACTCCCCCAGGCGGATTCGCTTCTTCGTCATTCGGAACATCGCCTCGATGACGGGCCTGGTCCGCTGGACCTCCCAAATAGTAGCCTGCGTCAGTTCGGTACCTCCAGCGTCCACTTCGGCCGTCAGCCGGCGCAGCAGGTCAGGATGCCTGCGCAGCCGCTCTATGGCCCAAGCCAAGGTAGTAGCGGTGGTTTCATGACCTGCTGCCAGCAGCGTCAGAAGTTCGTCGGCGATGTGCGCGTCGGCGATTGCTGACCCGTCCTCGTAACGCGCACTCATCAACAGCGACAGCACGTCCCCACGGCTATCGAACTCAGGATCAGAGCGTGCCTGGGAGATGAGCGCCGCAATGATCTCGTTGTAGCGCGTGCGCGATCGCACCACCTTGCCCCACGGGCTCCATGGACCCAGATCACGACGCAGCGCCGTGGGCAGCACCACCATCAGGGAGGCCAGCGGCACCATCGGCGGGAGCAGTCGGCGCAGTTCCTGCAACGCGGCACCCTGCGCGCCGAACACCGCGCGAAGGATGACATTGAGGGTGATCCTCATCATCGGTTCCAACGTCGAGAACTCACGTCCTTCAGGCCAATCCGCGGCCTCGCGGGCCACCTCTTCTGCCACGATCGCTTCGTAATTGGCCATACGCTTGCCGTGGAAGGGGGGAACGAGCAACTTGCGTCGTGCACGGTGCTCGTCTCCGTCGAGGCTGAACGTCGACCCCGGACCGAGCACTGAGCCGAGATTGGAGGCTCTGGCCACGAGGTCGCTGTTGGCGGCGAAGAGCTCTCTGGCCAGTGCCGGATCGCTGACGATCATGGTGTGGCCGAAGATCGGAAGATCGACGGTGAAGCAATCTCCGTACCGCGTGGCGGCTGCGGTCAGCGCCCGGCGTCGGGCCGTGAAGAAGCCCAGCGCGGCAGCAGATTTCGGGATGCGCGGGCCTGGCGGCAACCGGACGGGGTCGGTGGTGACTTCTGCCATCGTGTGGCCGTCCCTCAACCTCGTTGCGGACTGAGCAGGGCGATCGAAGCATCGACCGCCTCGTGGGTGACATCGCTCATCCGTCCACCCTCCTCGACGGTGATCGCGGTGAGTTCGCGCAGCCCGCCGAGCAGCATGATGATGCGTTGGCGCGACACCGGTCCGATGCCCGCAGCACGGAATTCATCGGTACTGCCGAGCGCCCCGACCATGTCGATAAAGTTCTCCATCGCCTCGCGCTGCAATCCCCGGGCCGCCGCACCGAGGGCGTGCACGTCGCGAATCCAACTCAACATCAATGCCGGGCGAGCCTCCCCGGAAGCGATCCACGCCTCAACCGCTTGACGCACCTGTTTCTGCCAGGGCGCACTTGGGTCCACCGCGTGCGAGATTTGTCTGATCTGTTCGACGTTCGCGTCCGAGAGCAGCACCACGAAACACGCTTCCCTACTCTCGAAATGTTGGTAGAAGGTGCGCCGCGACGTCCTGGCGCGGCGAACGACGTCGGCGACGGTCGTGCCGGAATAGCCGTCCTCGGCGATCGACGCCTCTAGGGCATCAAGCAGTCGCTGACGAAAGTCGCTCTTCTCAGCAGTGCTGCTCATCTCCATACTTTTCATCTCATGGACATGATTCCATGCCTACCCGCAGTAGTTACCGGTGGCGAAGTCGAGCGCCTGCCGGTACAGCGGATCCAGCGCGCGTGCCTGAACCACTACCGCCTTGGCGGCCTCGAGATCGGCGGCACACATCGGCGAGTGCAGCACGTCCCACACATCGGCCATCTCCGAGACCATCGTCTGGTTGAGCTCGTCGATCGCTGCCCTGGAGGACGATAGATCGGGTGCGGTGATCGGCGCCGAAGCGGGATCGAGCTTCCACTGCGCCAGGCGGGTGTACTGGATGGCCACAGTGGCGTCAATCTGGTCGCGGAACACGGCGCTCACGTAACTCGGATCGACCTGGCGGCTGGCCGCATCGCGGGCCACCGCCTCGAGGACCCGCTGCTCGCGCTCGGGATCCTCGATGAGACCGCCTGTCTGGAACTTGGATGCAGCCACGGGTTCGGCAACTTGCAGCCGCTGCGCGGCGGCGTCCACCAATGCCACAAACGGACTCTCGGGTTGCGCGAACGCGCAGGGGGCAATCGCCAACCCCGTGCCGAAAGCAACCCCAGCAGCAGCGGTAAAGATCAACAAAGTAAACATCTCAACCAGTTAAGCAACCAGTGGCCGGGATCGAACCGGGGACCTGCCGTTCTTCAGGCTGTGGCGAAGTGGGAAGCGAGGCGTTTGTGCGAACCCTTTATGCGCGGGTGCGGCTCCGTTCATATTCTTTGCCGCCACCCATGGCCGCTGGCTACGTTGCCCGCCTCAGGTTGCCGGCGGTACGGCCACAATCAACTCTGAGCGTTTGCGGTGTACCGTGGCCACTCGTGACTTGCCCTGCGTCCGGAAAAAGCCCCCAACCAGCACAGGGGCCACCCGGAGGCACTCGGGCCGATCGCATCAAGTGGTTAGCTGTGCCCGCAGGCAGGCTCGTAGGCCGAGTCGGTGGGCGAAGGACTCCGGCACGACAGCGACGACAGCGGCCTGTCGGCGCGGATCGGCGCCGACCAGCTCGGGCAAGCGCGGCCGTCGACGACGCAGGACGTCTACATGAGCCGCGGCCGGGTACACACCGAGGTGGCCGAGGTTCTCGACAAAGCGGTCCGCATAAACGACGAATAAACGTCGAGTCGGAATGAAAATCAAGGGGCAAAACCCCTCTGAAGTGGCCAGGGCCGGGATCGAACCGGCGACCTTCCGCTTTTCAGGCGGACGCTCGTACCAACTGAGCTACCTGGCCGATGCCGCACTGGCGACCCTGACGGGACTCGAACCCGCGACCTCCGCCGTGACAGGGCGGCGCGCTAACCAACTGCGCCACAGGGCCTAGATTGTGCGGCTCCCAACTATATAGGCGTCGCGTGTACCCCCTACGGGATTCGAACCCGCGCTACCGCCTTGAAAGGGCGGCGTCCTAGGCCGCTAGACGAAGGGGGCCGACCGAATCTCTCCGGGGTACTCACAACGGCAAGTCGTTGGGAGCTTCGATAGCTTATGGTACCGGCACCCGAATCCTCAAACGAGCAGAGCGCCGTTATCCTTTTTCAGATCTACCCGCACGCCCCTATAGCTCAGTTGGTAGAGCTACGGACTTTTAATCCGCAGGTCCCAGGTTCGAGCCCTGGTGGGGGCACCACGCAGGACGTGCCCATGGCGCCTCAGCGCAAGTAGAGCTCGTTACCGGACGGGTAACCGCCGCCGGTCGTGGTGATGTGGACGTGGTCGTAATGCCCGTATGCGCCGGAGCGCTGACCAGCGGGGGTGTAGTAAACCCCACGCCAGATGGCATCCTGCATCGCGAAACGCTCGGCGTTCTGCAGGACGTAGGCGACGATGGCGTCACCGAGCGCTATGCCGGCCTCAGAGTTGGGGTTGGGGATCATCACATCGACCGCCAGTCCATTGGGGTGCCACCGCAACGCGTCCGGGCGCACTCCACCGATCTGGCTGATCTCGGGGAAGGCGGCGCTGACGCTGCGCGCAGCCAGAATCGTTCTGACTTGCAGACCCTGTTCCGGCGCGGGCCCCACCGGCAGAGTGCGGCTGACGACTCGCCATCGCGCCGCGGCCGGCATTTGCGACATCGGCGAGACGACCGCGCTGGCCTGAACGATCGTTCTGCTGCCGTCGGGCACCGCAACCGGCGTTGGGACCACCCCGATGCCGCGGGGCGCGTCGTGCTCATCGCCGGCCGTGGCTTGCGCGGCCAGGAGTGCGGTGGATGCGGCGTCCGCTGACGGGTCCGCGTCACCCCCGCCACCGAAAATCAGTGCTGCGGGAGCGAGTGCGGACAGCACGAGCACAGACCACTTGCGTCGCCCACTACCTACCGCTTGTTGACTCACGACAAGCAACATACGTGGGATCGCTGGAAACTACACCATTGATAGCCAAAACAAAATACGACACGCCGATCGTTACATTACCGGTACCGACTGGATAGCAAACGTATATGTCGACTCCCTACAGCTCCGCGAAGCTGACATATGCGCAGGTCAAGCCAGCGGGCAGCGAGAGCGTAAAGAGCACGCCAGCGAGCATGAGCGACGCCGCCCAGCGATGGCTGCAGCAAAATCGCCCGCCCGTCAAAATTTTTGTGACGTGACGCACAGATGGGCTCGCATCTGCTCAGCGGCACCGAAACGCCACCGCGGATCGCGGGCCATCGACCGCTCGATCGTCTGGACCAGCGCAGGGTC